>RCUJ01000100.1_pt1 | contig 47416 bp, 62 predicted proteins | sample 2166321 | NCBI WGS metagenome assembly RCUJ01 (sample SAMN09932808, study PRJNA488358) | compost metagenome | feature: garden; material: soil; isolation source: compost soil in an enriched community after 118 h of incubation | place: Germany: Experimental Botanical Garden Goettingen | collected... | reverse complement strand
CGGTTGACAAGTTTACTGAAGAAGGTGGAGCGCTGTCGCCTGAGGCTAAGCATGCACTGGAAGAGCGTCTGTTGCGTGATGCAATGGAAGGCAAGCACTTCGATCCAGTGGCATATGTACGGCCAGACGGTTATGCCCCAGGGACTGACCCTGCAGTGTTGAACGAACTGAGTAGCTTCTTTAAGACCCAGTTCAAGTTTGGTGAGGATGGGAAACTATCCAAGTCGGCTGACAACTATGCTAAGCGTCAGGATTTCTCGACCTCCTTTAACGAACTGCGCGATACCGTGCGTAACCCGATCGCTGAGATCGAACGTGTTCTGGGTTCGGGTAATACCACTCAGTTGCGGGATCTGGGCATCGTTCACACGGTTGAAGGTGAAGACCGTATCAACTACGCGGTACTGCGTGACCTGTATCGTGACCTCGGTGATCCGAATGCAAGCGGTGAGCCACCGCCTGTACCGTCGCCTACTGGACCAATGCTATCGAAGCTGCGTAAGCGCTTGCGTGATGGCAATGACCAGATCAAAGCACGTGCTGGTAAAGTACGGGCTCGTCTGGGCGGTATCCGTGACCGGGCTAAGGGTGCTATGGAGGATGCACCAGGGGCGTCTGACATCGCTGATGCCATGTCGTCGAAAGCTGCAGTAGTGCAACAACATGCCGCTGCTGCCGCTAGCCAAGTTACCGACCTGATGATTGCTGGCCGTGCAGGTGTGGTGATCAAGGCTGATGAAATCCTCAGTGGGGAACTGATCGATGCGACTACGCAGAAGGTCATCTCCAAAGTAGAAGACATCAAAGGTGAAGTCATTGACATCACTGGCCGGGTACGTCTGACTCGGGCTGAAGTGGCTCAAGGTCTGGTCAACGGGGAAGGTCGTCGTTTCGATCTGCTCAAGCATCTGCCTAACCGCATCCCACCGAACGTACTGTCGATGATCAACCAAGGTCGTCATTCCATCGGCAACCTGATCACTCAAGAAAACGGGGCAATGTCTCGGGTTAAGGATCTGTACCTTGAGGGTGCTAATGATCCAGTGATTAAGGCGGCTGGCCTGCGAGCTGGTGAATACATCGACGTGGCAACCAAGAAGGTTTTGGAAACCATCGATGACATCAGTGGTGCGGTGGTACGCAAAGACCGTCCAGATGAAGTCCTGTTCACAACTGAGGAAGCGGCTGAGCGTCTGGTGGATAACACCGGTAAGCGTTTCAAGTCGAGCAAGATCCTCAAGTATCTGGCGTGGGCTACAGGTAAGAGTCTCAACATTACTGGCGGGTTGATTTCGATCGGTCTGGCGGTTGCTCGTAAGACTGCGATGTTCATTGCTAAGAAGGTGACTGGGCTCGATGCCTACCTACCGCCTGGCCGTGAACCAATCCTGACTACATCCAAACTCAAACGCGGTGAGTACTACAACGAAGATGGTTCGGTGATCAAGTCGTTTGATGATCTCCGTGACGGTGTGTACTCGGCAGACGGGAACCTGCTGGTTGATCCAGAAGACATTCCTAACCTGATTAACCGTGATGGCACTAAGCACACTGCGGCTAAACGTCGTAGCGCTATTCGTAAGCTGGGCAAGAAGATTGCTGGCTTGCCGATGCGTGCGGCTAAAGGTCTGGGTAAGATGTGGTGGAAAGGCACCAAGTCTTACTATAAAGGCATGGGTCGGATGATCGCCAACAAGTTTGGTAAATCCAAAGCGGGTGCCGAAGCCTACAACGATAACTTCATTACACCAACCGATAGTCTGCTCGGGCAGATGATCAACTTGTTGGATCGTCGTCTCCCTAAGGAAGATGCTAAAGAAGGCAGCTGGCAACAGAAGCTCGCCGAATCTGAAGCAGCCGTTAAAGCCAAGAAGGAAGGCAAGCAACTCGCCAAACCTAAGAAGAAAGAGGGTGGCGGTTTGTTGGCTGGTTTGGCCAAGATGCTCGGTGGGAAGAAAGACGAGGAAGAGGACGGCAATGACGTCAACATTGACTTCGGTGGTGGCAATGACAAAGGTGGCGATGAGGCTGGCGAAGACGGCAAGAAGCGCAAGGCTCGTAAGAAGCCTCGCGGTCGTATGGGTCGCATGTGGGACAAAGCCAAAGATAGCCGTGTAGGTAAAGGCATCGGTCGTATTGGTGGGTCCACTGCGGTTCGTAGTCTGGCTGGTAATGGTGCTCGGATGTTGGGTAGCACCGGCTTGGCTGCTGCGGCTTCTGCATTGGGTATCGACATCGCTGCGCTCACCAGTGGTGCTTCGGCATTAATGGGTGGTGTATCGCTCAGTGGTGTTGGTGGTGCTATCGGTACTGGTGCTGCTGCCTTGGGTGGTGGTCTGGCTACTGCTGGTACTGCGATCCTCGGTGTCTTGGCCTCACCTGTTGTACTCGGGGCTTTGGCCGTGGGTGCTGCTGCAGGTGCGGGTTACTGGTTGTGGAACCGGTCAAGCAAAGTAAGCGGAGACTTCCGTGAACTGCGTTTGATGCAGTACGGTATCGACTCCACCGGCGACAAGCTGAAGGTCCTCGAACTCGAAGCCTACTTGGAGACCTTCTCTGAGAAAGGTGCTGAACCACGGTTGAACATCAAAGGCACTGATCCGGTCAAGGTCTTTGAGATTCTGGGCATCGATGCTGATGACCATGAAGCAATCGTGCGGATGGCCCGTTGGCTCGAACTGCGCTTTAAGCCAGTGTTCTTCACTTGGCTGCGCGCCATGCACCAGCTCACCCCTACCGGTGTAGCCATCAACGAACTCGACGACAAACTGCCTGACGAAGCGAAGTATGACTTCTTCAACATCGTGAAGACGGTGCCACCAGGAGTCTACACTCAGCTGATCAATCCGTTGGATGAAGATCCAATTGAGATCACCCCTGAGGACATCAACGCTAAAGTCACCGAGCTGATCGACGAATGGAAAGACAAAGCCAAGGCTAAAGACGAACAGAAGACGGGTGACACTACCGGTGCTGCAGCGATTGTTCCTCCGGGTGGTAAACCTGAGGAGAAGAAAGCTGCGGATGGAACTGACAAACCTAAAGATGCTGAGAAGTCTAGTGCGTGGGATAGCATTAAGGCTGGCGCTAAAGGAATGCTGGGTGCCATACCGGGTGTAGCAGCTATCGGCGGGCTGATCTCTGCTGTTAAAGAGGATTGGTTCGGTAAGCTGTTCAGTGGTGCTTCGACAGTGGCCAAGATTGTAGCGACTCCGGCTTTGCTGGGTGGCATGGTACTGAAGTCTGCGGTGTCTATGGTCGGTGTGTTCAAGGCCGACAAGCTCACTACGCTGCAAGCAGTGCGTGTACGTGCCTACGGGCGCATGCAGTTGGATGAGAAGTCCATTAGCGCTCTGTTTGAGTCTGAAGCCGAACTCTACAAACAAGTGCGTTACGATACTGAGGGTCAGGCTTATTACGATGGCAACCTCGATCAACTCATCGGCACCATGGCTAACATCTTCGGTGTTGATGTAACAGACGCAACCAGCCGTAAGGCCCAAGAGTTTACCGCTTGGATCCTGCAACGTTTCATTCCAACAGGTCTTGCCTACTTTGCTGCGGTTAAGCAACGTGGTAATGCGATTACCCCAAGCCGGGTTGAAACGGCTTTGGATGATGACGCTAAGCTGTCAGTAGCGAACGCATTGATGACCGCTTCCTACGAGATGAATGGCGAAAACATTTCCGTCTGGAAAGCCAACACGTTCTTTAACAACGGAACGTCTGGTCTGGATGCTCTCAAGGCTACGGCCGAGAAAGAGCTAGCCGTCCTCAAAGAAGCAGCAGCGAAAGCCAAACTCGCCTCCCCAGGTACTTCGGTTAAGGAGCAAGAGAACCAGGAGAAATCCCAGGCTCGAACGACTGCTGAAAAGATCATGGATGGCGTATCCAGCTTTGGCAATAGCCTGAAGGAGAAGTTCTCCAGTTTCGCCGATGGCGTTAAGGAGTCCTTCGGGGGTGCGGTCAACAGCGTGAAGGACTTCTTGGGTCTTGGCCCAGGTGGTGACAACGCTCAGAAACCAGCACCATCTGCCTATAACACCGCGTACACCCCAGGTGGCACGTTGGAGCAAAAGGGCAGTACCTACACGTCATTCGCTGAGGGTAACGGTGGTGCATGGAACACCATCCCGCTGCCAAAGTCGAACAAGTCGCGTGAAGCAGCTATGGAGACCCTGCGTGCCATTCAGGCCATGACTGGGGTTGACGCGGAACTGCTCGCTACATTTGCTTCGATGGAATCCAACTTTGACTACACGGTGAAAGCCGGGACGTCTTCGGCTACAGGTTGGTTCCAGTTCATCGACAAGACTTGGGACGGCATGCTTAAAGACCATGCTTCCAAATACGGTATCCCTCCAGACAACAAGGATCGCTATTTGCGGAAGGACCCACGGATCAACGGTCTGATGGGTGCTGAGTTCCTGAAGGGTAACTACAAGATTCTGGCTAAGGCGTTGGGGCGTGCACCGACCGATACCGACCTGTACTTTGCTCACTTCTTGGGCCCAGTAACAGCCGCTGGTTTCTTGAAGCGTGATCGGAATGCTATCGCAGCAAGCTTCTATCCAGATCAAGCTGGTGCTAACCGGAGCATCTTCTACAAATCAACTGGTCAACCACGCACTATCGGGGAAGTCTACGAGATCTTCGATGGCAAGGTCCGCAAACACCGTAAAGGTGGGAGCAGTACTGATGTGGGTAAAGCTACAACCGCAGTGGATCCTCAGAAGGCAGCTGACGAGCAGGCCAAGGCGGTACAAGCAGGCGCGGACATCAAACCTCCGGCTGATCCAGTTACAGGTGAAGTAGGGACAAACCCGACAGGTGGTAACCCTAACGACAGCCTGACCATGACTGCAGACAAAGCAGCAGCACCAATGCGGATGGGTGATCCATCGCAAGCCGGTGGAGGTGGTGGTACTGCACCTACAGCGGGGACTAGTCCTACGGTTGGTTCTGGGCAACAAATGCCAGAGCGTCAAGCGGCCTTGGACGATGCGATGCAGAAAGCCGCTGCTGGTGATAAAGCGCGTGCAGCAGAGAACCAAGAGAAGCAGGCCCTGTCGGCTTCCTCGGTTAACTTCCTGCAAGAACAGTTGACGACTCAGCAAGAAATGCGCGATCTGTTGAAAACCATTGCTGCCAAGATGGGTTCTCCAGTAGCTGCAGCACCGGCCCCAGCGCCTGCGCCTAGCAGCAAATCGGGTAATGATATGGGTAATCAACAAGCGCAAGCTGGACGGCACCCGGGCAATGCCCCAACGCCGATCTCCTTCTCGCGATAAGCATAAGCCCTCCCCGCTTGGGGAGGGTTCTTTTTCGTCCAGAGGTTTGCTATGGCCGCAATCGATCGTGGTAGCATCTGGCTACGCCACGCGTTTCTTATTCCGACTGACAGCAGTGCGCTGTCGTATGGTAGTGGTACTAAGCGCCGTCATGCCACATCGGCTGCGTTCAAGTTCACCAACACCTCGCTCGGTGGCAACTACGCCATCAACAACCCACCGCAGTTCACTCGCTTCTGCGACATCCGCCATCCAGGACGGGGTCGTACTAAGGAACAGGCGAAGTTCGGTATGGGTCGCTACTACAGTGAGGCGATCGACGATACCAAGGACGTGATTCACGTAACCTTGGGTGTTCCTCGTTTCTCTAGCTGGTCTTCGTTCTTCACAAACTTCTATGACCGACACGCTGCACTATTGGCCAACACTGGCCGTGGTACTGACGTGTGGTTTGAGCTGGGTAACATCGGCGGGCACCTAGTGACCTTACCGTTCCAACCGATCATCATTGGTGTGACGGGTGCTGCTCGGGTAATGAACTTCTTGGCGAAGTCTCAACCTTCGAAGTGGTTCTACTTCAAACCAACGATGCACACGTACTGGTCGGCGGTTAACACTATCGCCAACGAATTCGCAATCGGCTTGGGGTTGATCCCTCGGGTCTTGGGTGGTACTCAGAAGGAACTGGAAGATCCGGGCTATGCGGTAACAGATGCAGACCGTGCTCGCTTTAACCAGATGTTCCCTGACCTGTTCCGTAAAGACGGTTCGATTGACGTGATGTCTTTGTCGCTCCGTACACAGCGGATCTCCAACGCGTCGCAAGATTCGTTCCGTAAGATCAACGAGCAAGCCAACAGCGTTAAAGCACTGCGGGCTGAAGTTGAGAAGTATGCGGCTGAACAGCCGAAGGATCCGAACCCCGGGATCGATGCACGTACTTTCTTCTTAGATTACATCAAGGAGGAGAAACCGAAAGGTGGGGATCTGACCGCAAACGAGAGTTTCTCTTCGTGGTCTGAGCTGTCTGGTGTGTACAGCATGATCCGTGCTGCACAGAACGACGGTAACCAGTTCGTTACGTTCCGGGTTAACCATACCGGTACGGTATCGGAATCCTTCAGTAACCAGACTGAACAAGTCGGTGTAGCGTCACAGCTGAACACCAAGGTTAAGGAAGGTCGTGCTGCCAGTTACGACTTCATGGGTGGTAACATCACTGACGTTATCGGTTCGGCATTCCAAGGCATCAAGTCTGTTGCTGCGGGTGTGCTTAACTCGGTGAACGCCTCGGGTGTTGCAGTACTGACCGGTGCTGCGTTTGTTGACGTACCTGAGATGTGGTCTGGTTCGACAGCTAACCTACCTACAGCGGAATTCACGATCCCATTGCCGTGCGCTTACGGTAACGTGATGTCACGCTTTATCAACATGTACATTCCAATCGCCATGATCCTGCCGATGGGCTTACCCCTGTCTGCTGGTCGTTCTGCATATACCTCGCCGTATATCTGTCAGGTCTTCCAGAAAGGCCGTGTACAGAAGCAGCTGTGTATCGTGGACAACATTACCATTACTCGTGGTACTGGTAACGTCGGTTGGAACGCCGAGAAACACATGCTCGGTGCTGAAGTAACCATTTCTTTCAAGGATCTGTCGCAAATCATGCACATCCCTATCAAGGGTGGTTTTGCTGACGGCAGTTGGTTGGATACAGCTGTGAAGGGTACCACTGTCTTGGCTGCTGAGACTTTGGGTGGGGATAAACTGGAAGCTGTAGCCCACATGGCAACTAACAGTGCCGTATGGGACGAACAGAGTCTGTTTCAAGATTACGTTGCATCTCTGACATCGCAGTCATTCGCAGACACGTACTTTGTTGGTAACAGGCTAAATCTGAATTTGACGCGCGCTATGCAAGACTTCACCAACTGGCGTAGCCCGTCAAACTTCCTGTCGTGGGCACTCGACGGGGATGTAGCGAGGTCGCTCTCTGCATTTGCACAATCTACCGATCGTCTTTAATGGGGATGTAAACATGAAACAGGTTCTGCTGAAGTTCTTTCTACGACAGGTCTTGTCCTTCGTACTGGCTGACCGTGGTAAGGTCAAGTTGGCCGTAGGCTTGGCTGAAGCCAGCTACGACGAAGGCGATAAACCATTCACCCGCCGTGGTCGCGTGTATCGCTTCCTCAAAGAGCAAGCACCTGCCGGTACTGAGAAGTACCTGCTCGATGCTGGCACCGAAGCTGCTCAAGCTTTGGATGCGCTGTCGCGCAAATAAAAACCCAGTGAGCCGAAGGTATGGGGAAACCTGTACCTTCAGCTTTTATGTCCTTAAGGGGAATTACTACATGAAAGAAGCATTGGAGTGGTTGGAAGAAAACGGTAAGGGGCCAACTCTGGTTAACCCTAAGACCTTGACGTGGGAACGTGGGCCGATTAACCCTGAGTCGGGTGCACCTAACACCTACGTGATCTCGGGCTTTGATCTGTCGAACAACCCAGAAGCCCAAGACGGTTTGACCTCAGAACTCACTGTCTACTTCCAGAACGGTGTGATGCCTGAGGTTGGTGCCAACGGCGTCACGCCACAGATCCTGCTGGAGATGATGATCGATCGTTTCGAACATTACCAGCGAGGCGAGTTGGCGTGTGAAGAAAATGACCTCGCAATACAAGGTATGCGTGATGCAGTAACCGCGATCAAGAATCGTCAAGCTGCTCGTGCTGAACGCGGTGTGTTGAACACCATGCAGAAATGAGTGCCTACGAAGCCGCGGTCATCCATGGCTTTAAAGGTGACTACTACGAGTGGTATCGAATCGTTACTCAACGATAACCTTGGATTCAAAAGAATCTTAGGTCTATATCACGGACATGGTAATCGGTAGAATACCTAGCTGTGCTCTTGCTGTGGGAACAAACCTAAACTTTATCCCGCACAGACGAAGCCCGGCGATCGACTCCAGAATCAAGGCCTAGTGTCTGATCTTCTTCACAGCGAGAAATCCGCTGGGTGTCTTACCGACCAACACTGAGGTACCGCAATGGATCCGCTACTCAATCAGCTAATCAACTCTAACAGTCGTAGGTTCGCTTGGGCCAACCGCTTGAACCCCGTCCTTGGAGAAGATGCTTTAGGTTTCGTACTCGACGTACTTCCTTACTGGGTACGTTGTGAACAACCTGCAGTCGGCGAACTGATGGCTGGTAACATTGCGATATCACAGTGGTTCGACGAACATTCTGTTCCGATGGTAGCTGAGCTGCTAACGGACACCAACTTTCAAACATCTGCAGGAACCGACGACATGACTGACAAGAGCCCTATCGCTAAAACTCTGGCCTACATCGAGCGCCACGGTCTGACCGACAAGATCAAGCTCAACGAGAACAACACGATCCACATCCCTGACGACCTGGTGGAAACCACCGCGGCCATGGATGCGGGTATTACCCTCGACCAGATCAAGAAGTTCGACAAGGCCAAGGGTGAGCTGCTGCCAGCGGTAACGCACGTGGCTGGTCAACTGTCCGGTGATGCCTTCAAGGCTGATCCGAACCTGACCGAAACTGGTTTCAGCTACAGCATCGGCACTGGCGTCAAGGTATCCGGTGTTTTCAACCGTGATGCCAAAGACCATACCGTGGTCGTGGTTGAAACCACCCACCGTAGCGCCGAGTTCAATCGTGTCGTCACCGGCCTGAACGCGATGTTCGACGACATCAATAACTGAGTCGTCTGCAATACCAAGAAGGAGCCTGCGGGCTCCTTCTATTCTTCTTTTTAATTCTCAACCACGCAATAAGGGATACACAATGTCTGAAGTTAAATTGGGTCACATGGTAGCAATCGAAGGCAACAATGGTGTTGGTAAGTCGACTCAGGTCGAACTGGTTGCTGCGCGTCTGCGTGCTGCCGGTCATGATGTTGTTGTGGTTCGTGAACCAGGTGGCTCGGCTTTGGGTGAACGCCTGCGTACCGTGCTGAAAGATCAGCGCGAAATCAAACTGAACAACACCACTGAGCTGCTGCTGTTCGCTGCTCAGCGTGACGACATGTACCGTACTGTTGTGCGTCCTGCTCTGGACGCCGGCAAAGTGGTTCTGGCTGATCGTAGCTACTTCTCCACCTTCGCTCACCAGATCCATCCGTTCATCGGTCAGAACGGTATCCTGTTGCAGGTGTTCAACCTCGTGACCAGCATGAACATCGGCCACCTGGGCGGCACTCCAGTGATCGTGATCAACCTGGCCATGGACGAAGCTCTGCGCCAAGAGCGTCTGGCATCGATCGAGAAGCGTGAAGAAGACGCCTTCGAAGATCACCCTGCCGAAATCCTGAAACTGGTTGACGATGCTTATGGCCTGCTGGCTCAACAGCCGGGCGTGACCACCTTCGACGCTACCCGCGAAGTTGAAGAGCTGGCTGATGCCATCTTCGATCAAGTCCAGGTCAGCATCAACCAGCGCGTACAAGAAGCGGCGATCATGGCTGAGCAACAAGCAGCACACGCTGCCGCTGAGCCGGGTACTGTTGACGGTAACGCTGCTGAAGCCGAAGAACCAGCTGCACCAGAGCCGGTTGACATCGCGGTGATCGAAGCCGAGATCAACGACAACATCACTCACCACATCGACAACCTGGTCGGCATGTTCCCAGGCGACTTCAGCCAGCACCAAGTGCAGTTCGACACCCACGTCGCCAGCCTGCGCAAGTGGGTTGCTATCCACATGGACGAACTGCGTCTGCGTGCCGAGCCAATGTTCCCACAAGAAGCACAGCATCGCACTCAGCAAATCGTCGGCAACATCGGCACCATGCTGGGTGGTTTCCTGACCCTGATCAACATCGGCGAGATGGTTGCCAATGCTGACAAACTGGCTGCTGAACTCAAAGTTCGCCAAGAAGCCGAGCTGAATGAAGTGGCGCCTGAGCTGGTTGATGCAGCTCCTGCGGAAGTGTCCGATGCTGAAGTTGCTGAGCGTCTGCGTGGTCAAACCCCACACGTGGCGCACGTCGACGAAGCTGGCCTCGTGGGTGACGAGTCCGACGCGGTCGGTGTAGCCAACGAAGCAGCTGGCGCTGCTGAGCCGGCGTACGAAGGTGTTGAAGGTCGTAACGAAGCACCAGGTCAGTAAAACGAAAAGAAACTGAGATCTATATCACCGTACCGGTGGGTTGTACAACATTCGATGCCTGATTGTGTGCGACCCACTATTCGGTGATATACCTTTCCTTAGGAGCAAAGCATGAAATGGTTTTCCGCTGTAGTACTGACAGCACTCGCGTTAATGGTAAGTCCAGCTTGGGCTGGTTGTGATCTGTCGCAGTCTGGTGTACCCATTGCGATTCGTGGACAACTGGAGACACAATGTCTTCAGGCTGAAGCGAAGATCAAAGAGCAGGCCCAGGTTACCGACACCCAGAAGCTCTCGGCTTATGCTGATATCGCTACCCAGCTGGCTAAGGCCGTGGGGCTGGCAGCTAAAGAGCTTGGTGTTGCTGTCAACGAGTTCATCATGACTCCAGCGGGTATCCTGACCATCGCCGTGATCTTGGTTAAGGTGTTCGGTAAACTGGCTAGCCTCATTATTGTGGCGTTGTTGCTGAACCTGATCTCGTTCAAATTACTGAAGCTACTGTGGCGTCGTGACACCGACCGGACTATAGAAACGACTGGTTGGTTTGGCTTCTTCAAACGTACGATCCCTGTGCGTGAAGCGGTGACCTACCGCGAAGCATCGGAAGGCCAAGTGTTCTGTACCGCACTGCTGGTGATCATCTGCTTCGGTTCGCTGATCGCTGTGCCAATATTCAGCTAAGTTATACTTGGCTGGTATTGGTATGTGAAATCCACTGTGCCTTGGTTCCCCTACCTTTTGGTTTGTGAGCAAAAAACGTGCAAGGCACGGACGGACATAACCCCCACCTTAGGGTGGGGTTTTATGCTGTCCACTTGAAAATCTCCTGTGAGGAATAACCCATGCAAGGTAACATCGAAATCGTAAACCTGAAAGAACCAGTTCGCGTAGCTACCGATGCAGAAGTCGATCAGCTGCTGCGTGATCAACCTACCCCGGATCTGATCAAGCGTCGTGACCACAACACTGCCGCGATCATGGCTCACATCGAAGCCAACCGTCTTGAAGATGGTACCTTCGCTGTGTACGACCACCAGGGTATCTACACCAAGTGGTGCCGTCACATCCGTAACACCATCGTGCCGGATGCCGATTCCAAGGTTCACGAGATTCTGGTCAAGGACGCTTTCGTTTACGAAGGTCGTAATGCCATGGGTCCATACGAGCGCGTGGTGTTCCGTACGGCATCGCGCTTTGGCTTCGGTAAGGTTCTGTTTCTGGAGCGCATGGGTTTCGAAGAAGACGCGCCAGTCCGTTTGGCCTGTGCTGATGGTTGGGCCAATTTGCCGGCTCTGCCTGCTGACGCTCCACTCCCGGTGGTGATTCCAACGTTGGCTGGTACTCACCTCACGGTGTTCACTGAACCATCGAACATGGCAGTCCTGCAAGCTGGTGCCCAATCCCTGATGTAAGGAACGTTACTGTGAGTGCAAACGTCCGGCGTATTGAAATGCGTAAGTTCAACAACCCTGACTACTACAAACTACCCCTGCCTGCTGAGCTCGCGGGTAACCGTCTGTGGCAGTTGGTGTATGGCGAATTCCGTGCTCCAAAGTACATGGCTGTGATGCGCAACTACATCGACAACTTTGACTGGGACAACGTCAAGGAATCCGATGTGGCGATGGCACAGAAGCTTATGGTGGTGTGGGTGTTGATCCCACAGTCACGGATGTTCGAATGGCCAACCATGGCGAAGAAGCTGACCGAGTTTGCAATTCGTCTACGCGACACCCACCACTTCTGGTACTACCGCTACCACGATGCAAGCCTTTACATGTCGTGGATTGTTGACGACGTGGAATGGTATGCACTGATTGAGGAACCATATGCAGCTCTTCAACAATAGAGGTGGTTATGGTTCCTCGGTTTGATTTGTCCAAACGGCGCTTGGCGTCACTCGAAGAAAAGATCGATAACCGGGCTAAGTCCCTGGAGATGGTTCGTCGTTTCAATGCGGCTCAGCGTAAGCTGGAACGCGTCTGTCGTGAAAAAGGAATACCGGTGCCAGTAATGGTTTGCTAGTACCCTGCATCTAACACAATCATCACATTTTAAGCCTGTCAGCTAGTGACCACTCAGTCGAATGCTATCGACTCTTGGCATGTAGCTCAGATGGATAGAGCAGCAGCTTTTGGAGCTGGTTGTCGCGGGTTCGAATCCCGCCATGCTATCTACTGACATGGTGAAATGAATGATGAATGAAATTGCTGTACGTACACTGCCTGCTGCTAATCGGGTTATCCGTTCGATCGAACTGAAAGAGGTTTCCATTAACTCTGAGGAAACATCGTGGCGGTCTCCTGATCAGCGGCAAGCGGTGGTGATTGTGTTAGAGTCTGGATGGTCTGTGGTGTTGGTGGATGCGTGCGGGCAGTGCTGCTGCGAAGAACGCTACATGAGCACCCCGGATGATCTGGAATCCTTGGTGGGTGAAACGCTGATGGGTATCCGTCACGGTGGCACTTCTGAAAAGGAGGGTGACTGGGGTGTGGTTGAGGCGGAGTTTGTACACATCCAAACCGATCGCGATTCTATCTGTATCGGGACGTACAACGAGCACAATGGTTACTACGGTGGCCTGAATCTCGCTGTGACGATTCTCGATCCAGAAGGCAATGCGGTTGTCTATCAGAAAAGCTTCACCGAGGAGGATTAAGTTGGGGGTCTTCGGACCCCCAGCTATTCCGTCTATCCTTTTATTTTTTGTAGGTAGCCTATGAGCACTGCAGATCGCTTCAAAGAGAAACAGTTGAAAGATGCTGCCACTAAAGAGCAGTTGGATCACCTGAAGGTTTTCAGTGACCTCGTTATAATGCAGCCAGATATACCGCTCTGGCCGTTGGTTGTACCCATGCAGGAGGCCTTAGCCAAACCTGAGTTCCGTGACGAACATCCGAACATCGGTGTGCGCATTGCCAAGGACGATGACGGTGTGGCCGTACTGTGGCAGAGTCGTGTACGTGACCTGCCTGAAACGTTCCTGTCGGTTCAAGCCACCAAGCGTGAAGTTCCACGTGCGGCTGAGATCGCTGACCCGTCCGTGATGGATGAGTTCCTCTTCATGATCGAGGACATCAACCAGAACGACAGCGGTAGTGCTGCGGCGATGTTGGTGCGGGCTGTCATGTTGGCGTTCAAGGAGCACCTCGTGGTGTGTCTGGACGGCGATCCAGATAAGAATCACTATCTGGTTCAAGCTTATACTGAAGACCGCAAATACCTTCTGGACATCCAAGTCTATTACGACGTGGTGCAAGAAGATATCGAGTACCGCCAGCAAGCGCAGTAAAGATCTACGCTGTAGGTTATGGTATACGGTAATAGCGCCGTAATTAGCTCTAGGTGTCCACCATCCTGTGCGCACAGCCACGCCTAGGAGCTTCTTAGCAACACAGAACCGTAGGGTCAGAACAGTTAGTCTGTTAACTGGGATCGACCTAGGAGGCGCAGCGCCATCCCCTGAAGAGGACAGTGAACGGAAGACAGATACTTCCAATCACCGCGGTCCAATAACGAGCTCGAAGCGCATGAGAGCACCTTGGCCACTGGGGTTGTCAGTGGTACCCCTAACTGGGTAACTGGTTTGGGGTCTTGATGAAAGCATAGCCCGCTCCTTTGGGAGCGGGTTGTATGCCAAATTAAATGTAATGTTGTTCTGCCGGCTAATCTGGTTAAAGTCGATGCCCCAAGCTCGACTAGATCCTAACAGTGGTGTGAACCCACATAGCCGGCACCTATTTGTAATGCGAGGAATGTCAATGCCAATCTACATGGAAGTCTACGTTCGAATGTGACCTTAACTAGGAGCATTCGAAATGGCACGTTCAAGAAATAACGGCAAGCGCTGTGGGTTTGAGTACTGGGGGCGCCGCCCTAAATGTAATGGGGCTGTGGGTAAGTTCGCTAAGCGGATCATCCACGGTCAAGAGCGGATCATCGCTAAAGACATTACCCGTCATGAGCTTCACGCTTACTTCGCTGAATAAGCATAGCGCCGGGGGTTAGTCCCCCGGCTTTATGTCATCTACCACCAAAAAGGAAATACCATGTCTAACATAGCTACGATCCACGCGTCGATGGACGCTACGATGCAAGCCTTCCAGCACGTCAGCACTATAAAGAAGGACATGTTGGACCACTACGGTAAGAACGCTTGGCTGCGAGACTTTCGCACCATGGGTTTCTTTGTCCCGCGTCAGAACGGGGTGACGTCTTGGATGTTGAAACAGATTATCGCTGAACCAGACTCGTTGATGTTTACCCGATTCCGGGATCACTACATCAGCAACTTTGACAGCCAAGGTGTTTGCGATGTAATGGTCCCGAAGACCAGCATGTTATCCGATGACGTAAAGCAGCGGTTGCGCGAACCATTCGATCTGTCCAGTTGGATCAAACAGAAGAACTATCGCGTCATGCCACTTAAGCTGCTCATAATCGATCACTCTTGTGTGGTGTTCAATAACATCCGTATCAACAAGTTTTACGAGTGGTTGGAACAGTCGCCGGGTGTTACTGCCGATACACTCATCCTGAGGATTAACTAATGACTCTTCGTGTTAAGACTGTGGTCCTCATGGCTACGCACACCAATGGTCATACCCGCTATCGCTGTGCAAGGAGTGCAACATGAACGACAATCCATTTAACACCTACTCTTGCCGGTTTGAGTTCACCCATGACTTTACGGCATTTATCATCGCCGCCGATAAACAAGGGGTGCAGATCAACACCAGTGAGCTGCATCACGTTAAGCGGGAGGGTGACAAGTACCCCGCGCCTGATGTCTATGTCGAGTTCAAGGCTGAAGCACCGCTGGACGTACTGCAAGCTGTTTTGAGACAGGGTTCTGATCTGCGCGTGGGTCTTCAGACACTCCGGCCAGTACCCCTCAAAGACAATCCTTTGGAACGTGATTTCAACCTCATTTGAGCAAACCAAGGAAGAACCGTGATGTTTAGAGACCTGCTAAATAAACCCCACCACGAGTTGTCCGGTGAGGATAAGTTGCGTGATCTCTGTGGTCCTCAGTGGGGTGGTGCCTTTAAAGGTCAGATGAAGTCTGACCATGGTGAGCGTACTAACCCGAAGCTGAACGATCAGCCTTTCTACCATCGTGGCAGCAAAGGCAAAATGAAACGCTTCTAACCACCATCTACTTAAGGGATGTACCCATGGCCAAGATTACACCAGTACTGTACAACATCCAGTTCAACAAGCTTTACGGTGAGGTTGCTCTGGAGCTCAAGGCGACTCTGATCGAGATTGAACTGGAAGGCAAGGATGCACGACCGTTCTTCCACATTGAACGCAAGGGTAACCGCTGGTTCCTGCTGCATGGTGGTGAGGCGTTGGGGCCGGCGTTCCCTAATGCTATCGATCTGGAGTTCATCCGTAAGGCGGATGATCGTTGGTTGCGTAACATGGCCACTGATACGTGGTACCCAACCAAGGGTCTCACGAAGCTCAACATCAAACCGCCGTTGTTCCATTTCGATGCAATCGGTGAGCCCTGTGAAAACAGCTGGCGTATATCGTTCTCGGATGGCATGTTTGACACTACAGCGGTATTGACCAGCATTTCTTTCAGTCGCTGCAGCGGCTAAGAAAGAAACTACCGGTCTGTCCCTCATATGCGGGTATAGCCTCTTGGCGGTTTCGGTGGCGAAGCAGTGGTTGCCTTGAGACTATACTCGCTCTTCTACTTAAATGGAATTTCACGGCTCCAAGCATTCCGCTTGGGTTATGTCCGTCTAGGAGTTTCTGTGTTAGACAAACTTGACCTTGATGATGCAGCTATCCAACGGCTTGCTGAACGCCAACGTCGACCCACAACGGAGTCTTTGATCCTCTGGACCCCCGAGGGGCAGCAGATGCCCCACCACCATGACATACAGGGTAATAGCCAACTATGCAAACCACCCACAGCGTTGAACTACCAAAGAAAGAGCGAGTATTGAGTTCCTCTACTCCCTTGCAGTTCAAATACCACTGGCGTAAAGTCAGACTGACCGTTCCTAACCCACAGGAGAAGTCTGCAGCCTAACCAGTTTTCCCTTTAGACGGCGGGAGCTGTTCCCCCACCCGCCGTTTCTTTTTTTGATTCCACTTAATCTTAAACCTATATCGTCCGAGTGAATTGAGAGCATAAAGCTCTAAACCCTCCTTTTAAGGAAGAAGAGATGTTCAATACAAAAGGCAACACTTGGGTTATTCCTGATCTCGGACTGCTGGAAATTCCAGACCACCTGATTCGGATGCGTGATGCGTGGGCTATCGAAACTGACGTAGACACGTGGTGGGTATGGCGGGATGCGGATCACGGTTGGAACTACATGGACTCACTGAAGGAAGCTGCAGTGTTTGCCATCACCATCGGTAGCCTAGAGACCGATGAAGCTCGTGAATACAACAAACTGTATCGTGCAGACCGGCTTACTCCTACTGGGGTGCTTGGCGTGTTCTTCCGGTCTGGTTTGAAACAGGCATATCACGTCATCTTGGATGGTAAGGTTACGATCTTCCCGTACAATGACGGCAAAGGCTTCTGTAAGGCCGTAGCAGGTTCGTTGAAGCTTATCTCTGATAAGAGTAAGGCTTTCATCAAGCGCGTCGAGGCCGATGCCACAGTGCGGTTGCCATAACGAAATACTGTCCCTCCCTATTGGGAGGGACTTATGCCCTAAACTAAGGAGCGTGTCATGACAGTAATGGTTCGATTGGGAGAGATCCTCGGTATCATCGGAGGACTCGCTCTGTTGTGTTGGGTGGGTTGGACCATGCTTAAGTTACGCTATCGCACATGGCGTGCTGAGCGAGCACTGCGTAAAAGTAAATAAGCAAAGGGTCCTTCGGGGCCCTTATGCCGTCTTTTATTTTTTACATCTAACGTTAAGCTATGTGTGTACTTATCTCAAGGAACTGGCATGAACTGCTTCATCGATTGTGAATTCAATGGTGGTCATGGTGAGCTGATCTCCATGGCGATCATCAGCCAAGACGGCCAACGGGTTTTCTATGAAGTCGTTGAGCATACCCAGCCTACGGTAGAGTGGGTTCAGGAAAACGTTATGCCTATCCTGAACAAACCGGCGGTATCCATGGAAGTGTTCAAGGAGCGTCTAAAGAAGTTCCTCGAAGCATTCCCACGCCTAACGTTGATCGCTGACCACATGGCTGATCTCTTCTACTTCGCCCAGAAAGTTATCGGGGCTGAAGGCTGGATGATGATTGACTATCCGGTGGCGATGTTGTTCGATCCGGTGATCTCTGCGAAAAAATCCACACAGAAACACAATGCTTTAGAAGACGCTAAAGCGATTCGACTCTCCTGGCTCCAAACCAACGGTTTCATCTAACTTTCGAACTCAAGGAATAGATCTCCATGTCTGCTACCAAGAAGAAGCCTCAAGGCGGTAAAACCCAACGCTCCGCTGATATCATCCGCGAGAACCCTACCCGCCGCTCGCGCGCTGAACGGGCCCTGGTTCAACTGACCACTACCAGCTATCCACATTACCTGATTGGCAACATCGTCGCCGGTCTGCATGCTGGTGAAGAAACCGCTGCCAAGCAGGCACTGGACATCGAGAACAAGTTCGGTATCCTGGACTTCGTTCGTACCTTGACCATCGAAGCAACCGAAACCGGCATCGTCTTCAGCGTCGGCCATCTGCGCATTGACCAGAACACCACCCGTGTCGACAATCAGTTGACTGGTGAGCTGACCATCAATGCTTTCACCTCGCCAGTAGCCGGCCTGCAAGGTCTGGTTAAAGACGACGGCCTGGCCAAGAACCTGGTTGATATCTTCCACCGCAACCAAGTCCGTGGTATGACTCGCGTTCACGCGATCACCAACCCGAACTGGAAGCTGGTCGAGAAGCGTATCACCACTGGCAATGACAATGGCTTCGGCGGCCTGGGTCGTAGCGAAACCGTGTTCGAGATCACCAGCGACGATGCTGCTGTGCTGATCCGCAAAACCTTGGGCAGTGACAAGTTCGCGCTGACCATGGGTGCCGATGTGATCACCATCGTTGACGGCGAAGTCACCAAGGAGATCACCTTCGTGGTTCCTCCACGTAAGTGATGGCCGGACATAAGCCCCTGCCCGTAGGCAGGGGTTTTATGCCGTGTTACAGTACGGTAATGGTGCCGTTAGCATTTAACTGATAACGTTTGTTACCTTCGATAGCATTGATGATCCGAGGAGCACCGAATGCTTGGTGAATGGTTACGCCGGTAGCGAGTTGCCACGATCCATTCAGGTAACGGTAGATACGGTTGTTGAGCATGTCCAAGATAATGTCTCGACGGAAGCCGTCAGAGAATACCAGATCACTGAACGTAGCCGCTGGTTGGGACATGGCGCCAAACCCGATGGGGTGTGCGCCTTTGAACTTAGCCAGCTCTGGGATGTCGTTGAGGTTGAAGCTCATGTTGTACGCTGGATCGTAGGTCAGGCTAGACCAAGCCGAAGCTTGAATCGAGAACTGATCACCACGACGCTGGATCTTCACCCGCTTATAAGCACCACTCCAACCTGGGGTATCTACAACCTCAAGAAACGAGAGTTCCTTATAACGTCCGGTTTGGGTTGCCCAAGTATTCTTGTACTGAAAGTCAGTGCAGAGGATTTGGTTCGGCCAGACTGGACGAGTGTCGTAGTTGTTAGCGCCACGAGTAAGTACAAAATCCAACGTGTGATTCTGGCCTGTAGCATCATCTCGAACAAAGCCCAAGACCACACCGATAAAGTCATCGTCACCGTTAGTCGACTTGAGAGTTACCTCAAGATCATAGTCCAGTACGTCGTAGTCTGAAACGAAGCCAGTCCAACCGGCTGTGTTCAATGGCTGCACCGCTGAACCCAAGGCATCATCCCAATACCAAGCCGCTGCATCCCCAGTTGGCGGAGTCCCTTTCGGGAACCATGCGTCACCGTTGAAGCGAGCCCAGTTATTGAAGATCTGCGCAGGGGTGGGTGGTACTAACCGAGCAATAGCATCTGTCACCGCAGCGTTGGTGTCATAAGCAAACACGTTCGCGTCACTAAGCGGGATACGGTCTTCCATGTACTGACGGAGCTGGTAGATGTTCTTGGCATGTGCTGGACTGTACACCATGGGATAGAATGGATTGATCCCAGCCATAGCCGCTTCGATGATGCGTGAGCGGATGGTCAATGGTGCAGAGCCGTAGGTGTTGCGTACGATGTTCGCCAAGGCATTGATATCAAACGTGTTCGGTTGTTTACGTACAACGTTGAGTGTTCGGCTATAAGTGAAAGGCGAATCAATGGTGGCTTGAATCGTATCACCATTCTTGACCGGGATAGCATCACCCGAGTACCAGAGTTCCTTGGCACCACCGGCTTCGTCAAAGTAGGTCTCACCCACCTTGAGACCATTGCGGTAGATTGACCCTGAGAGCGTCCCTAAGCCAGCACCAATCAGTTTCACCTGTGGCTTGGCCCGGTAGTTCCAACCCACATCCACGGTGGTGAGGTCGTTACCCTGCGCATCCTTGAACTCAATGATCTCACCGGAAGCCACGTTATAAACGAAGGTGTATGTCTCTACACTCCCGTCAGCCAACTTCACGAGGAAGCGGATTGTGTTAGCTCCACTATTCATCGTGGTGTTAGGCATGGCACCTGGAGCAATCAACGTAGCCGGCGTTACGATTACCTTGGACTCAGAACCACCTGCGATGATGGCCTCTGAGTTATCCATGCCGTTATACAACGGATGGTCACCATAGGTCGAACGCAAGAAGCCAACGTTCACCGGAGTACGATCGTAGTTACCGGTAAAGAAGGCACCATACTGGGTAGCGATGCGGTTAGCCGTACCATAGAAGCCAGCACCCGCTGCCGTGTTCACCTGCATGATGTCCGTCTGCACGTTGGTGCCATGGTCAGTGATCAGAGCAATGCCGTTACCCTGTTGGCGGAACGTGTTGATGTCCGTTACTGCGGAGGGGGTTATCCGAGCCGCATTGTTCAGGTCATATGCGGTGGAGAACAGCACCACTGCACAATACTGATTGAGCTCAGTCAGGTTGGTTGTGATAGCCGCGCCACCGTAGTCATCGATATCCTTAACTGTAGGTACAAACCCGGTCAACGCACAAATGCGCTGAATACTGGTTAGGAAGCCATAGGTGCCAGTGGCTTTAACGGCGTAGTTAACGGTGGAGATCTGGTCACCCAAGAACAGAATCTTCTTGTTACCTGCTGCTACCTTCACTGGGTTAGCGATGAACTTCAGACAGTTAGCCAGATACTTAAAGCTACCGGCGAGTTGATCGAGGTGATCCACCACCCGAGTGGAAATGTTTGAGAAGAAGGCCGAGGCCGTAAGTCCCAACGTACCCGACGGGAAGTTCAGCGTACCGTTGAACAGGGTTGCCTTAACGTTACCTACCGAGTCGAGTACGAAACAGGATTTAAGGTAGGCGACGTGCACACCGGGTTGTTGGTTCTCTAACGCAAACGACCAGCGGTCGATGTAACCACCGGCTAGGGACGACAACGAGATATCCCGATGGTACCACTTGTTGGTAGCTTGCGCCGTGGTGTCTGTCGAAGGATGTATCAGAAGCCCATTCTGGTCGGTGATCCCGGCGTGGCGTAGTGGCGCCATATCGTCGCCGTTAAGCATGCCGTCCACACCACAGTTAGATACCGCACTGCTGGCCCACATGTCGTAGACCAGACGGTCACCCGCAACGATGTCTACTCGTACGTCATTGATCTTGCAATAGACGAACGAGTTATCGGTACCTGAAGCAGCACGCTCACCTTGGATACGCAAGGCAGCAGGGAATGCCACGATGGTGTCGAGTGGGGCAAAGGTGTTGTAGAACTTGGGGAAGCCTCCATCATAAACCACGTTCCCCGTCCCGTCTTGCGTTACGGCAATAAACGGGTTCGGTGGTACGAGGCTGTCGTAGGCGATGTACGAGGATAGGGCTGGTGGCAGTCCGTTAACCGAATAGGCTACCTGTTGCACAGCCGGATCAAACGACCAATTGATCGTTTGCGCACTAGGGAAAGCCCCTGGTGGAATGCTAGGCGTGACTTTGTTAGCCATGGTTCACCTTAGATACGTTTGAACGGACGATCGATCCGTACCAGTACGGTGGCAGGAGTACCACGGTACAAACGGATACGGATAGCACCGGTGGACTTGATACCACCCGACACGGTCGATTCAGCGTCGATGAAGTAACTATTGGTATCAGAACCCGCTTGGTCATCAAGCAGTTTCACAGTGACCCGAGCCGACAACAGATCGAACTGTGCATGGTCGGTCATCAGTGCGACCAGACTATAGTCCTTGGTACCGTTGGCGCCAATCGTGACCTGTTCATAGACGAGGGGTTTACCGCCGGCTTTAGCGAAGTGCAACAGCTTCTGAACCATGGTGGTGAACTTGGCAACAAAGGCAGCAGATTTGGTAGTCATCGTAAGACCTCAAACAAAAGAAGAAGGGGTGGTTACCCACCCCGATGTAATCACCAACCCATGAAGCTGGACGATTGGAAGGACTCTTTAGGCAGGTCGTCATCCAGACCGATGTCTGCCTTGTTGAAGATATCGCTGACGGCTGTGTTGAAAGCCAGTACGTCGTCGTAGGTCCCTTTCTGTGCCATCTCCACCTCGAAGTCCTCTATGGACTCGGTAATGGCAAACGGTGAGGCGATACCAGTGATTTGCTGGACCATCTCAATCGACCACGCCAAAATCTCCGAAGAGCGAGTAGAGATGTTCGGCTTATCACCAGTGTCCAAGAAGGCTTGGTATACGGTGGTTTGTGTATCAGCACCGATCCGGTGAATACGACTGATGGCCTGTTCCTGAATGTAAGCACGGAACGGGGCATTGATCATGATCATGGTATCGGCCATGACCAGTGGTACTGCCGTAGACAGTGAGTTGTAGGTGGCAATGAGTGGATTGAGCTTTTCATCCTTCTCGAACTTACCAACGATCGAAGCCAACTCGTTGTTAGTCTTACCATAAACCAGCAATGGATTCAGACCAGCCTTGGTGCACTGTGCCGCGGCCTCAGAGAGTGCTTCGACGAAGCTGGTGAACACCAGCGTCTTCTTCTCGGTAGTGTCGGCAATGGACTTGAAGTCGAGATACTTAACCATCTCAACGTGGCACTCAATCCGCTTACGCCCAAGCACACGACCCAAGCACTCACCTTGGATCTTCAGCTTCGTGTACTTGATGATCGACTTGACGTTACGGAACTCTTTGATCATGTCCTTAGGCAAGGACGGCTCAATGTACCGCTTCTCGTACAGGTTGGTGTACGCGATCTCCTCACCGATGTAGCGAGGGTCTGGTGTAGCGATAACCGTCTTCAGGGTCGAGGTGTACTTCTTGTATTCCATCTTCTGCGCAGCAGCACGCAGGGTATCTTCATGGAGTACCAGACAGCGTTCCCAGAACCGCTCATCCTCTTTACGCCGCTTCTTATAGAAGTCGACGCGTTCTTGGATGAACCCCTCCATCACCTTACGGATCGCATCCAAGGTGTAGAGGTCAGCCGTAGGCATGGTGATCGGCAACCGCTTCATGATCGGCTTGTCGAGCTTGAGTGCCGACTTTTCGATCTTGTGGGAAATCATCCCCATGCGGTTCTTCAGAATGTCCAGACCTTTGTTACCGTCCTTACCGAAGATTTTACGGAAGCGATCTTGGGCACTGTCAGTGAACAACGGGTCGAGTACGGTGAGCAATGGAATCAGCTCAGCACCCATGGCCTTAACCGGAGTACCCGAAGCAGGGATGATGTTCTTGCACTGCGTCTTCTTACACAGGTCAATGAACAGCTGAGTCCGCTGGGATTTGATCTCGTTGAGGTTGTGGGACTCGTCGAGGACGATGATCATGTTCTGCCCGCTGACGGCATGGCTATTAACCATGGACATGAGCTTTTCCAGATACTCGTAGTGGCAGATCACAATCCGTTCTTTGTTGTACGGACGACCGGACTCAGAAGTCCAGTAGGTCTGTTCTTTCTTGTACTCTTCGACCACCGTCTTTTGCCAAACCCGCTGCACGGCGTTCTTCGGACAGATGATCAAAATCAGATCGGCATCGATACCTTCAGCGACATACAGCGACGCCATGGTCTTACCGGAACCAGCGGCACCCGCCAACAGGTAACCATTCAAGCCGAACTGGTCAACCCGCAGGTTGTAGTTCTCTAGGAACCCGACTTGGTGGTCGAGTGGCTGTTTGTGGAAACGCTTGAAGTTCTCAAACTTCAGACGTCCCTCTTGGTTGTCGCTAGGGATGGTGTTCTTCAGCCAGGTCTTTTCGTACATCATCATGCGGATGTTGTTCAGTACCCGCACCGATACCGCGGCACGCGTCTGGACCAGTTGCTCTAGCATGTAGATAATGTCGAGGGCAAAGAACTTATCGAAGCTGAAGCCGTTACGTCCAAACGTGTTGAACATGTGCATGGCAATCTTGGAGGTCTTCCAGACCCGAGCCATGTCACGTTGCATGACGTCAGCTGGAATACCTTCAACCACGATCTCGTTGGCGGTTTCTTTTACGTTGATAGCACCGAAGGCGCGGCGGAAACCAGCGAACATTTCGACGCTGGGTTGTTCGATGAGGAATGCCGGGTTGAAGTGTAGCTCCCGGCCTTGCTGTGGTTCTGAATACGCTGCGTACATGGCGCGCCCTATGTTCTAAGGTAGTTAGACTATAAAATTAGCTTCTTTTACACCGCATGTATTGTATGTACGAGGTTTCGACAGAAACCTGAGTAGGAGGTGATCCAGCTCTCGCGGTAATCGTATCCCCCGAATCACTAATGGCATTGCTGTGAAGCTGACGCCGGGCGATTCACAGGCACCTTGTACGGTATAGAGCCAGCCCGGCCGTGGGCTGGTTTTATGCCGTTTAAGACCTATATCACGAAAGGGAACATCTACTCGACACCCTTAGTCTATATGGGGTCTGTCTCCTAACACAGAGGCTTTTATGCTCATCGATCAAATATTAATGCACATGGCTTTAGTACGTGGCTTACGCCTGAGCCGTATGAACACACCACAGTTCGAATTACGGGCTGCTTTAGATAGTGATAAGCCGGTTATCTTCTGGCATACCAGCAATGGTATCGACTATCTGGGTTATGAGTTACTCCCAACCGACGGTTTCGGTAGCCATGTCCCTTTCGGTCATTTGCATGACAAGATCGAACGTTACGTTGCCAGTGGTAAGGTTCACGGTATCTGCAATAGCTTCTTTCTAGAATACGATGGAGTACTGGTTAAGGCGACCGATATATGGCCGGTGGAACTGGTCGCGTATCTCGGTGATGGGATGGTAGATCGTTATCGTGTTGGCGTATCCATGGAGCATAAACAGGTACCGATATGAATGGTAATGAATTCTTCGATATAACAGGACCTTGGGCTGGCATTGGTAGCCGAGAGGCACCGATGTCGGTACAGGTGCTTATGGCCCGCTACGCCCGCACTGCGTATGACCTGATGATGGGTCCATTGCACAGTGGCGATGCTATCGCTTCGGACTTTGCGTTTTGGGTCGGTGCTCGTCTGTCTAAGAACTTCTTCGACATGACACCCAAGATCTTCCTGTACAAAAACGGTTACCAAGGCCGTTGGCACAACACCGAGCTTGGCTTCATTAATGTCAAGACGTTTGACCAAGCTCTACGGGATGAAGCTGAACTGCTAGCCAAGGAAGCCCGTAATGGTTTCTGGGGCTTGGGTGCTGGTGGCATCGGTCTGGTGTCGCGTAACCCGTTTCAGTTGCTGGATGTGGACTTAAAACACCCAGTGGCTAAATGTCTGTACTGGGGTATCCCTCAGGGCAAGACGGAAAAGGTCCGTGGTGGTACTAACGTCGGTCTACAGATCGCCATTCGCTTTAACATCCCTCGGATGAATTTGTATTATGAAGAGAACCAAAGGCTACTCGAAGCGTGGCTCGAAGAAAAAGAAACAAGCGAAGCCTATCCAGCCAATCTCACTGCAATTATCGATTCCCGCCGATGCGACTCTCCATACCCAGGCTTCTAAGCTGGAGTTGATCAAGTCACATGCTGAGCAGATCGCTGGCGATATGTTGTTCACTCGGGATAATCTCGTTAACTCGATCGATACTGAGCAGGTCTACACCGCCGAGCAAGTCACCGACTATATCGACGAAGGCATTCAAGGCGTCCTCGGGGTTCTGCACAAGCAAGTAGAGCCATGGAGCATGACCATCGATATCTGCCAATCCTATTTCGACAAAATCAACAACTGAGGACGCTATGGCCTATACTCTTGGTGACAGCCTGCGCCAGACCCTGAAGAGACACCGGTCATGGTTGCCGATCTACAGTGTGGAAGAGTTGGCTTATAAATCAACTGCCGACATGGGTATCACGATGCGGCAGTTCCTTACTCGCCCCACCCTGTTAGTGGTGGCACAGCGGGGTAGCATTGATGACATCGCTGTCCGCTTCCTCAATCGGGCATGTAAGATGCATGGTTTGGAGCCGGTCTTACCCAACCATGAAAACATCGATATGGTTGCCGCACAAATAGCCGAACTGAATAGCCTCAATGGCTACGATGTTCGCTTTATTAAAATCGACATGCACTTCCACTTCCTAGCCGCCATCCGGCAAGAGGAAAACATCCAACGAGTTGTTGGCATTACCGTCGACACATTTGAATACGAACGAGAGCAGGGCGAACAACATGAATGAAGTTCTTATTGCGCGGACTAAGAAACACCAAGCGGCACTGCGTGACGAAGTTGGAGCATTTCGTGAGGGTTTAGTGTTCACGTTGGAAGCCCTCGTGCGTAAAGCGACCAGTGGCTTTCGTGTGTTCCAGTACCCGAACCGTACTCGCCCTACCCTGATCTACTTCACCGTTGGTTCCGATGTTCCTACCGGCTTGCGGCACGTCTGTGAAAAGATGATCACGGCATATAAGCTGCAGGGCTTTGTACTGGATACCGACGACGGTCTGCGTCACGCTACGGCAACCTTTCTGGAAATGCTGAAGCGGATCGGTTACGACTTCCGCATTATCCACCTGCTGGATGCACGCACCAATATACGGTCAGCCATCGAAGCCCATGAGATCGAAGGTGGTCGTGTAGTGGGTATCGCTATTGACGAACTAGAGGAAAAGCCAAATGACGGTAGTAGCAATGCAGCACACACTGCTGGAAACAGTAGCGACACCGACGGATCTGATGAAAGCAATGCAGGCGGCGAAGCATCCGTATTACCAGTCGAGTGATACCAGCGATAGCTTCAAGGACATCGCTGCGTTTCTCGAAAGCTGGAAAGACTTTGACATTGACCTGAACAGGGTTATCCGTTGGGATATCCGTAATGTCACCGACGATTTCCCCGAGGCGGCAGACATGGAGCCTTCGGATATCGACTACTACGGTCCTTGGGGTACGCAGTATATCGATATTCATTACGTAGCCCCGCGTAAAGGCTATACGTTCAGCAATCGTATCCTCAACCTAAAGCCAGGTGATATGCCGCGCCTTTATGCTTGGTTGAAGAAGCATTGGGAATACACCCAGTTGATGTGGGACCCCATCCCTACGACCCTGTACGTACCACCTGAGTCGCCACGTAGCCGTTTCCTCGACAAGATTAAGGCGATCGTGGATTACCAGACCAGCGAGCCGCTACGTAGTGATGAACCTTGGCGCACCAAACTTAATTCCAAACTACATACGGTGGCCCACAACATCCTTGACGTACTCGACAAAGATTACGTGTTGCTGGAGAAACCTGACGACGACACGATGCCGTTGGACGGTTCTCTGAACATCGCCGGTGAACTGGCCAAGTCCTACTTTGACGAGATCAACACATGAACCCACCCATCAAACTCCCACAGTTAGACAATCTCGTTGCGATGGTTAACAGCTTGGTTGAATATGATGCTGTCGTACGTGATCTCAGTTGGGTCGATCCTAACCAGGAATTCGATGGCCGTGATCTGTTGACGATCTACCTGCGCCGTATCGGTGGGTTATTCGGTGGTGTCACCGTGGTCCCGGCTTTGGTCGCACTGGAAGGACTGCATACCGATCCACTGCTGACCACCGTGGCTGACACCTTTGTCTTAACTCGTATTGGGGAAGACATCGACCAGGTACTGATCGATACGTACGCTATTCTTCGTGCTGGGTTTCTTGAGCGGTCTATTACTCAAGAGACCGACGAGAGTCGGCTGTCGTACTGGCTACAAGTGGACAGAAAGCTTAACCAACATATCCGCAAATACATGAACCGTCGGGCATTCCTCGGTCAGAATGATGAGTGGCTGCATACCAAGTTGAAAGAACAAACCACCCGCGCCGATCGCCAACACGACTTCTTTAATGTCTGGACCACCAGTGATAGCAATCGCGCTATACCGCGCGACGTACTAGAACGCTGCGTCGACCCATCGCTACCCCCGTTTAAAAAGGAAGATGTATGAGCATTATGAACGACGAGTGGATCATCACTCAATCTACTCCACCTACCCACCTGATCTTCCACGCAGAGCCTGGTCGTCAGAACACACCAGCGTGGCTTGACATCACCCACTCCGAAGACGTACTGGCCGGTTGGGTCAAGCGTAACCACGCTATGGTCATGACTGACCGTGTCCTGCATGAAGAACTCGAATGGGAGCCGATGATCACCCCGTTCGAGCCGAAGCTGGTTCGTAAGATCGAAGACAAGAAGGTTATCTCCTACGGTGTGTCGAGCTACGGTTACGACGTGACGTTGGCGGAAGAGTTCAAGATCTTCACCAACGCCAATGGCGGTATCATCGATCCTAAGCGTTTCGATGAAGACCTACTGTTGATCGACGGTACGGTACGTACTGACGAGTGGGGTGACCGTTATGTGATCCTGCCTCCGAACAGTTACCTGCTCGGTCGCACTAACGAATACTTCATCATCCCACGTGATGTGATGGTGGTGTGCTTGGGCAAGTCGACATATGCCCGGACTGGTGCTATCGTCAACGTTACGCCAATCGAAGCGGACTTCCGTGGTAATGTTGTAATAGAAGTAAGTAATTCAACGACACTACCTATGAAGATCTATGCTAATGAGGGTATTTCACAATTCTTGTTCTTTAAAGGCAATGCCCCATGTCGCGTCTCCTATGGTGACCGCGGCGGCAAATACATGCATCAAACCGGGATAACCCACGCGAAGGTTTAGTATGTCGAATAACATTGTTATCAGTGGTGTCGATACCGTGGCAAAAATCAAGGAGTGTGGTGCATACACCATAACCCACGATGCCACAGGCAAACAGTACCATGGTTCAACCTCGGATCTACATCGCCGACTTAAGGAACACCGCAACGACCTTATTCGTGGGGATCATGGTAATAAGGCGTTGCAGGAACTAGCTGGTTCAGATGGTTCCTTTACGGTAACCTTCGATAAGGCTACCTCTATTGAAGAGGCCCGGTATGTTGAAGGCCAGCGCATTCAGCAAGCCTTACCGGAACAACGTCTGAACGTGTCGCTTGAACCCGTGAACCCACTTAAGAACTGGACAGCTAACCCGGAAATGCGTGAGCGTGTAAGTGAGTCCAGGTTAGGTAACGCCAATGCGGCGGGTCAGGTATTTACGGAAGACCGTCGGATGGCTGCAAGTGAGCGGATGCTAGGCAATACCCATCTAACTGGTCATCGGCACACTGAAGAAACACGTCAGCGCATGTCGGAGGCACATCGCGGTAAACCTAAGTCACCCGAAGCCATCCGAAAAGCAGCACTGGGGCGAAGTACAGGTACTGTTAGTATAGATGGTGTTACACACCTGAGTCTGGCTGATGCCGCACGTGCTGTCGGGATGTCCATCGATGGGGTAAAGAAACGCTGCAAATCCAATAAACATGAAACGTGGTGTTTCACTCCTAAGAAGGTGTGATATGGACGAAGCCGAAGTTAAGGTCACCGACCTGCGTGAGATCTTTACCTACATTGGAGTGCGTAACGTAGGTCTGGGCATGCAGCTTTCGCTGAAGGTATTGCGCCGGTGTGAAGAACTGAATGCGGTACATCCTAAAGATACCCGCTTCAGCTTCATGTTGTCCAACGATCACCGACTGGCGATGGTACTGGATGGCGAAGCACTGCCATCAAGTGAGCGGCTGTATTTCCACTGTTTCACTTTAGGTGCTGAGGGCGAAGTCCTTGGTACTAACACACTCTATCTACTCAACCTTAAGTTGGGTATGATCGACGATCAAACGTCCCCTGGACGTACGGTACATTAAGGAATACCATGACTGAATATGTAGTGCTGTATCACCGCGGTTGCAACGACGGCATCGCAGCCGCTTGGGCTACACGTGAAGTCCTCAAGGACACCGCTGTCTATCTGCCGTATCAATACGGTGAACGGCTCCCAGATGCTGTGGTTGGGAGTCACTTAATCCTTGTCGACCTGTCGTTGACCGTAGAGCAGCTGTCGGCTATCTGGCCGAGTCAGGTTAAGTCGGTAATGATCATCGACCACCACAAGACCGCCATCGAGGCATTGGCTAACGTCGAATCGGTGACGACCTACGCTGATTACCTTGAACGCATTCAGCGCGGTGAGGGTTCGATCTGGAAGTCGTTCGATATGGACTACGCCGGTGCTGTATTGACTTGGGCATGGTTCAACAACATCGACATCTCTAAACGGGTGACTCAGGAGTGGATGGAACAGATGCCTGAGGTCTTGGTGTATATCCAAGACTACGATCTCTGGCGTCATCGTTACCCAGAGTCCAAGGCAGTTAATGCTTGGCTGATCAACGGTGGGTTATTGATGGATCGTGTTGGTGAGATGATCGCTGACAACGGTGAGATCAACAGCGATGTTCTGACTATCGGCGAAGCAATGCTCAAGTACGACGAGAACATTGCGAAGGGTGTCATCAAGGCTTACCTTGAAGAGTATCCGTACGGTAAAGGCAAGATCGCTTTGGTTAATGCCCCACACCACTTGCGGAATCTGATCGGCGACATGCTGGCAGAGAAGTATCTGTTCGTGGTTTGCTATACCCGGCGTAAGCACAAGACGATCTTCAGCCTGCGTTCTACCCAGTTCGACGTGAGCACTATCGCTGAACGACATGGTGGTGGTGGACATGCAGCCGCCGCGGCCTTCTCTGTCCCTAACGGTCCGAATCAGAGCCTGTTGTCGCTGATGGTAAAACCTACGTTCATGGCCCGTCTGCGCATGGCGTTAATGATCCTGTTCCCCAAGAAGGTGAAGTGATGAAACAAGCACCAGGTCAATTCAGCGCAACCCAGTTGATTCGTAATGGCTGGCCAGCCAGTCGTGAAATTGAAGTCGACGGTAAGAAGGTTATGGTGCCCGGTCGTCCACTGGGCCTGGACACCATCCCTAACCGCTTCAAGCAGGCGTGGGCGGTGTTTCGCGGTAAAGCTGACGCTCTGTACTGGGACGGTCAGTAAGCGGCATAGGGGCTCCCACGGGAGCCCTGACTTTATTCCCATTCGGGTAGAGGCCTATATCACCAGAGTGCATTAACAGAACTACCTAGCTCCACCCATCATCTACTATTGCAAAGGGATTCAATCATGCCACGTTTCGAAAAAGACTCGATCTACTTCAGCCTGAATGGTAAGGAAGAAGATGTACGTCTCGACCGTTATCCACGCAATGCACCATTGGATCTGGATCTGATCATCCACGCGATTCTGGTCACCAACACCGAAGACGAAACCAGCGACCTCGAACACGTCTACTTCCGTGCACATCAAAAGCAGGAAGATGGCAGCTGGAAAGAAATGCGTGGTAATGACTTCAGCTACCCATTCCAGCGCGCTATGCAACCGCTGCTGGAGCAAGCCGGTCGCGATACTTCAGGTCCGATGCCATGTGAGATGTACAGCGAGTCCAAGTACGTGCACATCCCACTGCATCACCCCCGTCTGCTGAACGCCAACCTGTTCAAGGGCTAATCACCAATCGGTACGGGGTTCGCCCCGTGCCACCTTAGGAGCAATACATGAAAGGCAATTTCTTTAGCTGGTTTCGTTCGGTAGCACCTGCCGCTGTTGTAACGTCTGATCGCACCCGCATCAGGGAGATACTGGAACGCCAAGGTTTTGCCTGTGTCAACATTAAGTCCAAGGGTGACCCCACCAGTACAGACACCGTCTTCGTACTGGAACTACACAGTCACTCTATTTCCGGGCATGGTTCCAAGGCAATGACTACGCCCGATATCGGTAGGCAAGTGTGGCAGTTGGCGCACGTCGATATTGTCAACGTCATCGAACCAGGCATGATCCCCGTAATGAATGATACACGTTACGGTAGCCTCAAGTCGTGGGTCGAGCGGTTGTCCAGTGAACTGCAATACGACGAACGCTATTGCATCTACCAAGCACGAAGTGGCGAACGTGTTTATATCAACGGCGGGTTCAACATCAACAAGGACGGCTTCACTGGGGTGCGTAGTTACTCTACTGAGCGTAATCCTGAGGGTGTCTGTGGTGCCTTTATTACTTACCGTCTAGCACCCTTTTACAAAGGTGAGTTCTTCCGTGGTGGTGCGGTCGAACAGATCCCTGATTTCATCTACTACGCGTGGATGGGTAATCGGGTCCGTAACAAAGAACACTTGAAGCCAATGCAGATTGCAGTTAAAGCGTCTGCCATTGTGTCGCTAGAATCCATGATCGAAACACAACGGGTACAAACCCGTAACATGGAAACCCTACTCTCCAAACTGAAACAGGCACAACTCGATGTACACGAATAACCTCGACGTCTGGATTGGCTTATTGTTAGTAGCCAATAGTCCGAACCGTGTTGTGAAGAAGACCGTGTTAGCTTTAATGAAGACCGCGCATCCCTACACCGCGCGCGGTATCCTCACCCGTATCTTGAATGCCCGGATGATGGGTAAAGAAATCGTCAAGGCTTCTCAAGGGTTAGATGAAACCGATGAAGAGATCCGTAGCTTTGTACATGACGGCTACGATGGCTTTGTGCAGATCGTCTATGGCGGCAAACCTGAGTTCTTCCCATTCCGGGTTACCTTCTCTGACACAGAAGATGAAGACTGGGCGCATGCTAACGAAGACACTATCCGGCTAACTATTGCGGATATCGTAATGCGTAAAGTGGGGGTTAAACAACTTACGGGTCGAGTGTTCCTTTTCAGTGAATCCGGTTGGTCGGGTCGTCATGATGATGTAACCGTTGTGGATAAGCAGAAGTAGAGTTTTACTAGGTTTGGGTATTATTTGTTACAACCCCAACCAAAGGTAGACTCCATGTCCCACAAAGAACACATCATGGCCTTCATCGGCTCTGAGCTCTCGGTAATGCGTGCCAATGGCCAAAATACCCCGGAAGCTTTCCGCCACGGTGCCTTCACCCCGCGTAGCGACTACATCGACAACATCCTGTTCAACCACATGCAGTACGCGACCGAGATCATCTGGCGCGAAACTGCTGAGTTCTGGCCAGAAGGCGCTGATCCGATGCTGGTAGCTCCATGCCGTCATCGTCAGATCCTGCCGTATGCTCCGCTGACCAAGATCGTCGACGGTATCAAGCGTTACGCGGTGTACCAGCGCGTCAAGGGTATCGGCGAGTCGCGTTTGCTGCGCGGTCATAGCTTGGGCTTCGGCGGTCACCTGACTGGCAAGTACGCTCAGTATGACGATCACGGTGGTATCGTGGTCAAGACCAGTATCCATGCCGGCCTCAAAGCCGAAATGGGTGAAGAGTGCCACGTCGACATCGACGCCCCCGGCGTTCAGGTTATTCCGTGGGGTTACATCAACTCGGTGGCATCGCCTGTGGATGCACTGCACTTCTCCTACGTGGTAGAAGTTCAAGTACCAGAGGACTACCCAGTCCTGGTCAACGAAAAAGGCCTGAGCTTCAAAGGCTTCTTCACTGCAGAAGAGGTCGTTCAGATGCACGAAGAGCTGCCGAAAGAAATCGGTTTCGAAAGCTGGTCGCGCATGCTGATCGAACACGGTCTGCAATAACACCCCAAGGATAGAGCGGGGGCAACCTCGCTCTCTTCTGCCCCTTCTTACTTACTATCTCGAACGCTTAGGAGTACCCGCAACATGGACTTTAAACAATACAACCGCAAAGTTATCGACCACTTAGTGGGTTTGCTCGAAGCGTCCGAGATGGACCACTGGAACATGGTGTTCGATCTGAAGCAGTTGGACCCTACTCAAGGCTTGGAGCGTTTCGCTCAGCCGGACGGTAGTCTGGTGCTGAACTTCAACCCAATGGCCTGCCGTGAGTTCCATGTCGGTGAAGAGCACATCACCTGCAATATGTCGCTGCAAGGCCGTAAGACCCACCTCGTACTGCCGTTCACTGCGGTGCGTGGTATCCAGCTGGAGATACAGGGCGTGCCCGTGTATATTCCGGCTGACATCATTGTCGTCGTTATTCATCCGATCGATGGTGTCGAACCGCAAACCCCTGAATCCGAACAGGATCAGCGACCGCTGTCTGGTATCGCTGGTAAAGTAGTACCATTGTTCGGTAACCGTAAACCTACTACCAAAGAGTCTTAAGCATGCGTCAGTATTTGGACTTCCTGCAACACATCCTTGACACCGGTGAGCATAAGGACGATCGTACCGCAACCGGTACGCTCTCCATCTTCGGTTATCAAATGCGTTTCGATATTTCGGGTTTCAACATCCCTTGGATCACCACCAAGCTGAGTCACCCGAAGAGCATCGTGCGTGAGCTGAAGATGTTCATCATGGGTACTGGCGAGATTGATTACCTCGCGGAGCATGACGTGACCATCTGGGACGAATGGGTTAAAGCCGGTACCCGCGTCTACAACACCCTGACTGTGGGTGAGCGGATGGAGCGTGTGCGCAAGAATAAAGAAGAGGTCAACGCGGCGTTCGACGCTTACCGTGAAAGCCTCTACTCGGTTGATGAAGTCGAAGGCTGGGAATTCATGCCACTGTCTGGCAAGTACCGTGCTCCGGACATCAACGACCTGCTGCATGCGTGGATTGATACCAACACCAAGATCGGTCGTCAGAAGCTGGTCAAAGGCGATCTGGGCCCGATCTACGGCGTGCAATGGCGTAAGTGGCCACTGTCCAAAGAAACCCGCCCGCTGTCGCGTCGTAGCGCTGCTCGTGCTGTTGAGGCGATCGGCAAGTTCGATGAACTGAAGACCAAGTTCGCCGATGAGTTCGCTCTGGACCTGTGGCTGATGAAGGCCGGTGGCACTGAGCCTTTCACCACCGAGAACGCAGATGATTCGGTTGTGTTGGCATGGTTGGCTGATCACGGCCATGCATTGACTGAAGAAGTCACTGTGTCGTCCATCGACCAGATCGCCAAGGCTATCCACAAGCTGAAGACTGACCCGAACAGTCGTAGCATCATCGTCTCGGCTTGGAACCCGGCTGAGCTGGCTGACATGGCTTTGGAGCCATGCCACACCATGTTCCAGTTCTACAGTCGTTACCTGAACCACAAGCAACTGATCGGTGTGATCAAGCGTAGTCCTCTGTTGCGTGTGGCGATGCAAACGCTGGTACCGGCTGATGCAGAAGAGTCGGCGCTGTATGATGTCGATCGTGACGTACTGTACGAGTTCTGCGTGAAGTACGAACTGCCTACCCGTGGTCTGAGCTGCCAATTGTACCAGCGCAGCGCGGATGCCCTCTTGGGAGTTCCCTTCAACATCTCCAGCTATGCACTGCTGACCAAGATGTTCGCTCAGGTAGTCGGGATGGAACCAATCGAGTTCATCTGGACCGGTGGTGACTGCCACATCTACAACAACCACATGGACCAGGTTAAAGAACAGCTCTCTCGTGAACCGTTCGAACAACCACAGGTTCTGCTCAACGCGGAAGTCACTGACATCGACCAGTTCGAGTTCAAGGACATTCAGTTGATCAACTACCAGCACCACCCGGCTATCCCTGCACCTAAAGCGGTGTAAGACGGCATAAGCGTCGGGCCTTCGGGCCTGACGTTTTTCTTTTATGTCCCTGAGGTGAACTACAATGGATATTTCTATTAAGTTGCCTGACCCTCTGCAGATTGCCAAAGAAGGGTTGTTGGAAGAGGTCATGGCTTCCGCTCGTTACAATGCTGATTGGACCATGGAGAAGCGGGATCTGACCGATGAAGTCCGTGAGTTGGTGCACTACGCTGCTCGTAACGTGGCTTGCGGCATCATGGACATCCTCGATGGCAATACCGATCAGGGTCAGTATGTTCTGCTGCCACTGTCTGTAGTCACAGGTTTTACCGATGAACTCCCGACTATGGCTGGGGATCTGTCGGAACAACTCCAAGACCTTTACGAAACGATCAACGACTGAGGTGTGACATGAACGCTGACAAAGATTCACCGCTGGGTAAGGCTATTAATAGCGCAGTGGCCCGAGCTACCGCCGGTAAGCCTGATGAACCACGGTTGGTTCACCACATGCTACACCAACCCCGCGTTGACTTCATTGAGAAGGTACTGGATGCGCGTGACGACGCCTATGAAGACGTCATGGTGCAACTTCCGCCTGAGTTCCACGAACCGGTCCATAAGGCCATTACAGCAGCCGTGGTGAAAACATTGGGTGCTCTCGATGAGGGCTATGTATTATTGCCTAATCCCGACCCCGATGATGCCTTCAACCTAGCTGGTGATCTGGCTGTTATCTTCAGTACCATCTACGACGATGTCAATACCTGAGGTGGCTATGAATCTGGAATTGATTTTGCCGGATCCCATGAAGGAAGCCAAGCAAATCTTCCTGAGTGACGTGGTGAATATGCGTGAAGCTGCTATCTTGCTACATGCCACCAATCGTGAAGACCCCTTCGAAGGTCCTGTGGCTAATGCCGTGAACTACCTGACTGGCCAGATCTTGGAATACCTCGACGGTGGTGAAATGCACAATGCTGGTTACACGGTATTGCCCAACCGAATGTTGCGCGGCGGTACAGAAGGCACATTGCCTAATATCGCAGGTGAGCTTTACATGGACTACACCGCTTTGTTCGAAGACATCAACGACTAAACATAAGCCTACCCTTCGGGGTAGGCAGTATGTCCTTTTCTTTTTGCAGTCTGTTTAACATTTATATCATCCTCGTGTCTAATCAGGAGTAACAACATGTCCACCGTATCTGAAATGCGTGAACACTTAATCGGTAAGATGGGTTTCGTTTACCGTTGTAATGATCTCGCCCACCAAATCGGTCACTTCAATGCGGTTGAGGTGTGTGGTAATGAAATCAACAACCGGTTGAAATTGGGTTATGACCCAAAGATGATCATGTTGGTTGCCTATCTTCACGACATGTTTGCGTGGAGTCGGGTGAATCACCACATCATGAGTTGGCAGTATGTTCTCACCAGTGATATGGATTTGCTTTGTACGCTGACTGGTCCTGAGCGTAAGCTGGTGGCATACGGGTGTAAAGAACACCGTGCTTCTTTCGGGGGTAAGTTCACCAGTGCTTTCAGTGAATTGATGAACTCGGCTGATCGTGAACTACCTGGGAACGTACCTGCGATGTTGGAGCGTGCGATTCAATATCGTGTCGATAACTTGGGCTGGACTGATAATGAGGAATCACGTCTGGCTGTGCGCGATGATGCTGTAGCTCACATCAAAGAGAAGTTCGGTGACGGTGGTTATGCCCGCTATCCTGAAATGTATCTGCGCTGCTTTGCTGCAGAACTGGAACAACAACGTCTCGATATCGCTAAGTTGTAAGGAGGAAGAATGACCCGCCCTAATCCAGAGTTGAACAAACTACATCGTGAGAACCCACAACCGGGTGATTGGTGGCAGGAGCACATGTGCTTTTACCACGTTGTACTCAAGGTTCTCGAAGACGGCAATCTGGTTATCGCCAAGCGTGACCGTAAAGTGACCGATGGTCAGCGTCCTGATCTGACCGAAGCTCACGTCGTTACCAAACTCCAACACACTCAAAGCACTATGGGTGCTGACGTAGTGACCGATAACGAGATGGGTCGCTTCTGGTTGTCGGAGTGGATTGACTGCTACGACTCCAAGTACAAGGAGCTGCCGGTACCAGTTATCCCACCGCTTACCTACAACGATGACATGCATTTGGTGTCATCGGCTGAGTTTGAGCTGGCTAAGCTCGGGCGTGACCGCAAGGCTGCCTTCCAGAAGCTCCATGGCGCGCTTGACGCCTATTTAGAGACTGCTGGCATTGAGACGTACAACGAACTGGCGGTCGTGCTCCACTACGCACTGGGGCAGTTCCTCGCTCAATGTAAGCCGGTGAACTTTGCTGGGTTGCAGCTCGAAGTTGACCTCGATCGAGATCTGGATCTCGTGGTGTTCAGCACGTTCCAGTTCGGTAAGGAACCTCGTGCGTTCTTCACCATGATCCGTCAGAAGGGTGTAGTTGCGCAGACCGCGCCCGCCTCTGTACATGGTTCGTTGGAGACCTACCTCAAGGACTTCGCTAACGATATCTCACGGATGGCCTATCTACCGTTGTCAGCGATTCGTCTGTTGTCCGAGTTGGGTATTGAGCTGGCGTGTATTACCGGTACCGATGGCACAGACATCACCGAGTTCGAATTGAATTACCATTGGGCAGGTAATACAATCATCGTGCGTGTTGATCTCAAGCCATTGTTAGAGGACTGCGAGACCATGAAAGAAATCCTCGCTGGTCTTACTGAAGTCTGAATAAGCCTACTTAGGTGCTTTATACGGTGTCGGGCCTTAGGGTCTGACACCTATTTTCTTTTTGTTTGGTGCGACCATGAATTTTGATGAAGCCTGTGCCAAATGCCCTCCGGGGTTTTCTATCAAACTAAAGAACGGAGGGTGGAACGAACACCACGTTCAATACGGTCGTGATACCAAAGGTGCGCTCTACTGGACTGCCGGGATGACTGTTGGTGGTGCTCTACGCGATAGCGACATCAAGAGTGCTAAGCGTTGGGACAACGATGGTTACGCAATCTACCGATGGGGACGGCGAGAGCCTGAGGTCAAGCTTCCTACATTTGAAGAGGCTTTCCGTGAGATAGAACTCAACTCCACTAGCACTCACGCTAAAGCCCTGATTAAACACATCACTGAAACAGTCGAACTGCGTGTGCAAAGCGGTATAATGGCCGGGGCTGACCCGGCGTTAGCTAAGTCACTGGTATATGGAACCACTCGGGACATTTTAGAGATTCTCGATACCAAACACGAGCACCAACAAGTCTACACCATCGCTCGCAATAAGTACGGTGCACCGAATATGTCCGGACATTTACTGGATATGTTCAACGAGATCAATAGCTAGATTCTAGACTAACTCAAACCTATATAACGGGGTTGATGTGCCTAATAAAACCCCGCTATGAGGAGTCTCAAATGCGTCAACCTCCAGAGCCGTCCCGTTGGTATTTGGTGATTTCAACCATAACCATCGCTTTGATCATTGGACTGGCATACTACAAACGCCCGCAGGGTATGACTGAGGTAGACCGTTGGAAAGCAACACAGCCCGCTGAGAAACGCCATGATTGGGCAGCCAACTGCATTATCGAAAGTCGTGGTAACGAACCTGCCAGTTTGATGGTAGACCAGTGTATGGACGATGCACAAAAACTTTATCCAGACGTGATCGATCAGGAGTAATTCATGGAAGCCGAATACGGAGATTACTCCACCACCCCTAAAGCTGAGCACATGGGCACCCGTGCGCTTAACCCGTTCATGGTACCAGAACGCGAGCTACCTAACCGCATGTTGGGCGAATCAGAAGTTCGCAACATGGCTGTGTCCTATCGCAATCACCTCGGTGAACTGATCAAGCCGGAACAAATGAATCAAATATTGGCGCCTCGCGGTTCTATCACCGATATCGATTCCAACATCTTCGGTGCGCCGAGTATTACCCGGATGAACCACGGTCGGTTGCTGGAGCAGTATGTAGCCAGCACTTTGGGTCCTGATCAGCAAGCGCTGATCAAGCCTACCGAAGATGGTACTTACGAAGTGATCAAGGTTGGCGATGAGCCGACCAGTGCCCAGAAAGCCCTGATGTACAACCGACAGCAGTTGCGTGAAGGCAATGAGGAACACAACCGTAACCGGTTGAGCGATTCAGAGTACTTCAATCGTAAGCTGATGTTGAATGCCGGCAATGCTGACTTCGATGGCAATGCTCTAAATATACCCGAGCCACCACCAGAGCGTTTATTGCCGCGTTTTATCTTCGAGCCCAATACGATCCTACAACAGGACATCGAGAAGGTAACATGTAAGGTGCGCTTGCCTTATCCGAAATGTATCTTCATTCAACAACCACCATTAGCCGATTATGCTGAAGTGGTTAGGAATGACTTTACCGATGAGGTCTTGGCTATCGAGCTATCGCCAACCAAGTTCCTGTTTGCTTGTACCAATCATGGGCGGCATATATTGGTTCAGGTCAATCAGTTCCGCAATAAGGACGATGATAGTAAGGTCTTCTACAAAGCGTTCTTGGCTCAAGGTCCGGATATGTTGTTAGCTCGTGATGAACCGGAGCATCAGTACAAAGATCAGATCTTTGCCTACATTGCACCAGTCTTTGCATTCCTCGAAGGTCTGGCTGTTGGTATGTATTCCCTCAAGCGTGAGGGTGTACGTGAGGTCTCAGACAAAACACCACCTGCGGCAAAAGAAGGTATCACATTCAAGGTTCTACGTATGGTGCCGGATCGTGAGTCGCAAGAGTACATCTCTAAAGGTGGTACTCACGCCTCACCTCGTGAGCATGAACGCCGTGCTTACACGCGGATGGGTGCTAACGGTAAAGTCCAACACATTCCAGCTACCACGGTGAACAAGGGCAAGACGCCAGGTGGGTTGGTTATCAAAGATTACAACATCAAGGATCCAAAGAAATGAATGTTCACGTAGCAGCACTGCCTGGGGTGCGGGCATTCATCGACTTCGAATTCAATGGCAAAGGCGGAGAGATCCTGTCTGCAGCTATTGTTACCGAAGCCGGTGATGAGTGGTACGAAGTAATGGAGTACGATGCTGCTACGCTCGTACCTTGGGTGGTGGAGAATGTAATCCCGAACTTGGGTAAGGAGCCAGTTGCGCCATTGGCGTTCTATGCCTCGTTTGCGGAGTTCATCCGTAAGTTCGGCTACATCGAGTTCTACTTCAATGCCCATGCCGATCGCCGTTATCTGGATGTGTTGTTGGCGACGGTCGAGAACCCACCACTGCACCGCTGTATCCGTGATGGGTTCATGTCGGCCAAGCACTCGGCAATCCCGCATAACGCCCTAGCCGATGCTAGGGCGATTGTGGAGTACATCTGCGGTAGCGATGAAGAGAACCCTGGTTTGAATGCGGGGATCACAGGGCGGGCGTTGTTTGCTGCACTGTGGCGTGCGGGGTATCGGTTCGATGCACGGGATGTTGACGTACGTGTCGATTCGATTACCTCACATGAGGGTAAGCCATATGGTCACCTTGTGATGCTACAAGCAGAGGCTATTCAGCGGGGCATGAACATCATGCAGGTGTTGCATGGTGGCAGTGACCGTGTGTTCTGTGAAGGCCGTGTCTTGATCCGACCACGTACTGTTCGCAGTAATGCTAACCAAGTGCCAATGCAGGGCGAACTACTGGTGCCTTTCTACTTCTACCGTAAGGGTGTATCCGAATGATCTTCTCTCGTGCAGTACCGGTTGGTCTCGTCAAATTCCCTGAGTTCACCGGGTTGCAACTTCACATGCGTCAGATCCATCTGGTTTGGAAGCGTGAAGGTGACGGACATATTCCTGCGGTCGAAGGGGTGCCTGAAGCATACGCTGGCATAGTGCTGGAGATGCTGCTGCAGGCTCGTGAAGACTACGTCCGGATCAACCATAAGTCGCACTACGAATCGCTTTACCTGACTATCGATGAACGTGATATCCCAGCCGGTGAATCGCATCGTCGTGGTGGTGTGCATTACGATGGGGCTTACTTCGTCGTGCAGGACAAGGACCCCCGTTGGAACACGATTAACCGTAGTGAGGTCATGCAGGGTGCTGGTATGATCATGGCTGCTAGTCACATGGCTAGCTGGGGTTGGCGCGGTACATTGTTAGGCGAGGCCGGTCCTGGGGGTGATTGTGATCACTTACGGCATCAGTTGTGTGAACTGGAACGTTTCAACTTGGCCGCGAATGCGGTCTACCATGGCAACGCTACCTTCGTTCACGAATCACTGCCGGTAGCTGAACCCACCCGTCGACAATTGGTACGTATCACCTATTCCAAATAATGCACGTAACCAAACGGGGCTTCGGCCCCTTTCTCTTTTGGGGAATAATAATGACATTGGAAGAGTTGTTGACTAATGGCATTCCGCGTAGTGACGGTTGCTTCCTGCGTTCTGCACCAAAGCCATTGAATGCTGACACCTTCGATATCCTACGTACGTTCGTAGCCAACCCACATGCGGCCCAAGTGGCGTGGGTAGTGGGGCGTGAAGTCCGTCAACGGTTACTGAACCGGAAAGTGTTGGGTTCCCCTAAGGAATTCAAACTCAATGGTCACGTTGATCACACGGGTGTTATCGGTCAGTTGCGCTACGGTAATGTCTATGGCTTTACTGATGACGCCTTAGTTGCCGCAGACCGCTTGATCGCAATCGCGGTTGATAAGAACAACAACGTTTTGGAATACACTGGTGTCTGGATTGACACCGACTTGGAGTATTGAAATGGACACCCAAGCTTTAATAGAACAACTCACCTTCGTTCGTTATGCCGAGGATGCAAAGATTCCTCCTCGGTTTGACCTACTGGAACGGATGTGGGTCTGTATGGACACTGACCAGTACCCGATTGAGCCGAGTAAGGCTGACGGATATATCTGCCTGATGGCTGATGATCGTCAAGTCGGTGTTTGGTACTACAAACTGATCGATGGGTTGTTCGGTCCGAAGCGTACGTATCTGGTCGACATGCCTCAGTTGTTCCGTGAACTGCGTGAAACCCTCAGCGCTTACACGGCGAATCATTTCACGCTGGGTGCTGTGCGGATGCGTGCGGTCTACGTACCACATCTGTCGATGACACCAGAAACCCCTAACGATGCAGTCACCCTCTGCTGAGGTGTCCTATGCAAATTGAAAAGGATCCAGTAACCGATGGTCCGTTGATGCGGGTGCGTTTTCAAGTGCCGGGTAGTACCAGCCCGGTGAACTGGCCGATTCCGTATCCCTCATGGTATTCTGGTAGCAACAGTCAGGGTAACTATGTTGTTGCCTACGTTAAAGACACTGAGACCTTGTTGAAGAACTGGCCTGATGCATTCGACATTGATGTCTTTGAAGAGGGACTACAAGAGTTCACCTACACCGATCGTTTCCCGAGACCGGAGCACATGACTCCTGAAGGGATGGCTAAAGCACTGGAAGAGTACAAGGGGTATCCTGTCTACAAAGAGACAGGTGCCTTTGCGTACACGACAGCAGGTTACTATGAGGCCTGCCGCGCTATACGGAAGTTTCCAAATGTAGGACCATGTGTTGACGAGCTCGACCTTGATGCTAATCTCCGGATCCATCAGGCTAATGCTGCTGTATGGAGTAAGCCGGTTGAGCTGCAAGAGGCCATGATCAATGCCCCGGTGGATCCCGCACTGTGGGCAACCCGGCAACTCTATTTGGACCTGTCGAAGGGCATCCATGACATTATCGTTAGTGAGGTTGGTCTAGACTACAAAGAATGTCAATATGTCACTGGTCAAGTCATGGCACACATCGGTAGGACCCTACAGGGCGATGGTGTTGACGAGGGTTACTTTGTAGCACACCGCTGTGAACCAACCGTAGACCTTAGCCTGCACATGGCTTCTTATTTTGATGACATTAATACCTAGGGAGTAGGCATGCATACGCGTCGTGTTGGAACAATCGGTCATCTGCCTTATCGTGATCCGGACTATATCAGTGATGCCGAACGTCGTGAGATGATCGCTAAAGCTGAAGCAGATCCGGTTAAGCATCACACCGTCGGGGTTTATAACAACGACAGCTATAAAGAGAACTGCGTACCTTCCAGTGAGTTGGCTGAGCATGTTGCATACAACACCTCTGCCCGGGGTGGTCGTGCGTTGTTCGTAGATGGTAAGTGTGTGCATCGGGGCTACCTCACCAAAGAGCGCTGTGACGCTTGGGAAGAGAAGATCCGTGGTTGGCCAATGCCTGCGATTAACTACCCCCGCCATTGAGGTGATATCATGGCTACCCCTGAACAGTTAGCTGAAGTGCAAGTATTAATGCCGCAGATTGCTGAGCGTATTGAAGCTGAGCACATCGATGTCATTGCTAGCAACCTTGACCTCGTACTGTTCAGGGATTTCACCGTACGCCAATTCCTACCTTACATGACCAAAGTTGCACGGGCCTCTAGATACGACCTGCTCGACTTGGTACGAACAATCAACGACCGTCGCCCTTGAGGTGAAACTATGTCTTACGGAATTCCAGCGACACCTGCCCAGTTGGCTGAACTCAAGTTGTTAGTGCCACGTATTGCTGAGCTCATTAATGAAGACCAGCTCGATACGTTAGCGGCTAATCTCGATGAGCCTATTAAAGTGGGTACGGTTGAACAGCATCGGGATATCCCGATGCGTGAGCTGTTACAGCACATGGTGGGTGGTGGTGACATCACTACCGAGAACCTAATCAATCTGGTGCGGCATATCAACTTCAAACGCCTCGGTCCACGCATCGACCATGCGATAGATATATCGATCGCTACCCAAGGTTACGCAGTGCAGCCCGTCTTTGGTGAGAACGATGGAACTCCAGCGTATGCCTATACTCTTGGCTTGAACTTCAAGACCGGGTTTGAGTTGATTGTCTCGGCTGGGCAAGACATCCACCTGCTGACTACGGTATTGAGCAAATATGCCGAGTTGGCACTCCAGTCCGAAAACATCGAGCTGGAGCGTAACGATCTGGCATATATGCGTACCCATGCCAAGTATGGCGTTCGTACCAAATGTGTTCCTGTGGATTTTGAAACCGTTAAGCAAAGCCACAGTCTGTGTACTCGCGGTGAGGTCAAGTGTATTTACCAGATCCTCATTGCGGATAAGAATAATCTCTTTCCTAATGAATCAGGGTATGATCCTGAATGGGCTCAACCCGATTTCTCAAAACCTCTGAATTAAAGGTAACACAATGTCAATGCATCGCATCAGTGGGCATGATCTCGACGGCGGTGCTGTCGATGTACTCCACAAGTTGTATTTCCGTGGGGAACAAGAATCCGGTGGGCTGCCGTCTAAGAGCGGTATGAGTGAGCTGGTATTGCTCGGTTGGGCACAGACCGATTGGGACATGGCACTGCCGCATAGCCTGACCTCAGTTGGTAAGCTGATTGCCCAGCTGTATTACGAAGCCAAGGCTAAGCGTGCGGCCGCTGTGATCAGTACATCAGAACTGACGCAAGGTGCTTTGACGGCGGCCGTGGCCGAGGGTGATATTCGTTGGATGGCTCGCGGTAAGCCAGACGTCCGTGAATGGGTTCCTGCCGACACCGTGTACACCGTGGACGAGATCAAGCATGACCTTGGCTTCTCTACCAAAACCTTCCGTGGTCGACATCCTGAGACTCGGGCTTACATCACGCTTACGTTCACCGTGGCCCCTTCGGGTACGGATTGCAAAACGCACATTATCGGAGAAGATGTTTAAGTGAAGTTGCCATTGTTTATTGCTGTGCTGTTGTTGGCCGGTGTTACGCAGGCCGATGAACCCGCTGGTGCGGTTACCGCTGAAGTTGTCAGTGCTAAATGCATCGCCAAGAAAGAAGTTGGCATCAGTGCCCTGTTTGGCGACACGATCTATCAGTGTCGTCTGTGGGTCGAAAGCGAATATGGTCAAGAACGCATCAATCTCGACATTGATCACCCGGTTAAGAAGGGTGACAAATTCATCCTGGTCCAATCCGGTGATGGAACACACAGTCTACTCTGAGGTGCCTTATGGCTCTGCACATTACAGTTGTTGGGTTTGATAAAGCCCCGAACATCACCGAAGAAGCCCTGTTGACGTATCTGGCTTTCGACCCAGAGTCGGCAGGTAAGATCGTCGCCGGTAGCATCGAGGTGTTTAAGGTTAACACCAAGGTTGCTGGCGTTGAGATCCTTCACCTCGCTGTGCGGGATGCCAACATCGATTCCGATAATCTGTCGCTGGTGTTCGAACAACCGTGGCCGGCAGATAAACGTGATGATCAGGTTTGGCTGGATGCTCGAACGTACACCATGGGTATTATCCTTGGTGAAACCATCTCCCGTGGTGGTGCTCGGATCTATGCGGTGGAAGGCTTGCTCGAAGACAGCTTCGGTAATGCCGGCTATTGCATCTCCGGTGTGCGTGAAGCCATCGAAACCGATCTGACTCAGGCCATGCGCGCCTAGGTGCCTGTAAACGTTCCACCGTCATAAAAGGTGAGGGGTAATCCCCCTCGTCTATGTCCTTTAGGAGATTTAAATGTCGCAGCGTGTATTGCGTATCGATAATCCAGACAACGAACAAATCCTCGATGCAATCATCCAGCGTATCGAAATGGTCAATATTGGTTCTGGTCAGGGTGAGATCATCATTGTAATGCCGGGTGAGTACGACGCCTTCTTGTTGATGGGTGTGCCTAAGGAATGTCCTGCGTGTCTGTATGACACTGAAGCGCCGTTGGATGGTAAGTTCGACGTGTCATCTCGTGATGAGCTAATGTTGGGTTTACCTGAAGCATGGCAAGGCATGGACACCAATACGGTAACAGCAATTATTGATCTCATCATTGAGCGGGGTGTGGGGTCGCAACATCGCTTCATGAAGACTACAGAGGAGGGTGTGGAGACCTTCTGGATCACTAGTGCTCGAATGATCTGTTTCTTCCATAGTGCCCAGAAGGTGACCGAATGAAAACGATTCTATTGATCTCGTCGTTAATTGCAGCGGATGGTGACGGTAGCGCCGCTGCTGAAACTACTGCCGAGTATGCCAGTCAGAAAGCCTGCATACAGGCGGTCGAGATCCGTACCGGCTACATGATGCAGCCCGTTAAAGGCGGTATGCGTCTGCAGCAAGAAATCGATACCCGCTATGGTAAAGGACGTATGATCTTCGTCTGTAGTCCATATGGATCTGCTGCAGATGAGTGACTGCCCTGAATCCTTCGGTCCCCTAACCCCAGCTGAGGATACAGAGCTGGAGGCAATGATCTTCAAGGACGACTCCCTCTACGATCTGGAGCAAAACCAGAAGTGGTATCAGCGGGTGGTTAATGGTTTGCTGGATAGCGATCCGAGTAAGCGCCGGTTTGAAACGGAGCTGAAACAGATAACTCGTTGTCTTGATCTTAAGCGCCGCAAAGGCGAGTGGGGTGTCGCGTCTATCGTCGAACTCACTCAAACGTTTCCCAAGGAGTAAAACATGCTTGACGCATTGTTGAAAGAGATCATCGCGTATCTCAAGCAGTACAACCCAAACCCGATGGCGCCGTACCACAACAACGAACACATGGAAGGCGTGTGGCATATCGCCAAGGCTATCTGGGACGTCGAGAAAAACGATCCCACCTATGCCCTGCCGGATAAAGAAGAGGTCATGGTTATCCAGCTGATGTTGGGTACCATGTTCCACGACTTCGGCCATACCGGTGGTATGATGTCTGATCGTGAGAACATCAAGCGTGCGGTCAAGGCACTCAAGCGCTTTGTGCTGGTGGACTCCAAGGTGATCAACAAGAAGGTCACCAAGAAGTACAAGGACAGCATCGGTTTCATGCTCTGGGGTGCGGTAGCGTTGATCGACGTTACCGAGTATCCATTCGTGAAGGATCCAGTTAACAAAATGGAATTCATCATGCGTGATGC
>RCUJ01000098.1_pt1 | contig 47538 bp, 49 predicted proteins | sample 2166321 | NCBI WGS metagenome assembly RCUJ01 (sample SAMN09932808, study PRJNA488358) | compost metagenome | feature: garden; material: soil; isolation source: compost soil in an enriched community after 118 h of incubation | place: Germany: Experimental Botanical Garden Goettingen | collected... | reverse complement strand
TGATCGGCATGCCCAACGTGATCCTGACCCCGCACATCGGCGGCAGCACGCAGGAATCGCAAGAGAACATCGGCCGCGAAGTGGCCGAGAAACTGGTGCGTTTCCTGCAAGCCGGCACCACCAAGGGCGCGGTCAACTTCCCGGAACTGCCCTATGTGGAACAGGCGGGCGGCACGCGCATCCTGCACGTCCACCGCAACGCGCCGGGCGCCCTGGGCGCACTGGACAACCTGATGGCGCAGCACGGGCTGAACATCGTCAGCCAGACCCTGCAGACCCGCGGCCAGATCGGCTACGTGATCACGGACGTGGAAGGCCAGGTCGACGACATCGTGATGACCGCCCTGCGCGACCATCCGATCACCGTGCGCTGCGACCGGCTGTAAAGCAAAGAGCCCTTCGAGAACTGACCGCCCGATGGTTGGACGGTCGGTTATCCAAAGGCCGAAGGCCTGGGTCCGGTACCGAACCGGGCTCAGGCCTTTTCGCTTGCTCTTGATGCGAGGGTGATTGGAGTCGTCGATGTATCGTCGGCCGCCGACCTCACCAGGCATTCCGCGATCTTGTCCCGCACGCTGCCCGCATCGAAGGGCAGGCGCCCGATGATGCCGATCTCGCGATGGAACGCCGCCTCGCCCAGAGACACCAGCCGCAGCCCCGTCATATCCAGCCGCCGCAGTTGCGGCAGCAGCGCCACGCCCAGGCCATGCCGCACCATGCCCGCGATGGCCTCGATCTCGTCGAGCTCCACGGCCTCGTGGACGTTGATCCGGTGCTTCTTCAGGAAGATGTCCACCACGCGCCCGCCGAACGACGCCCGGTCGTAGCGGATGAAGGGCTGGGTCGCCAGCAGTTCGCGCCACGGCGCGGGCGCCAGGGATTCTGGCACGGCAAGCACCACGGGCTCGCTCATCAGGGGCTGCCAGCCCAATTCGGGAGGCAGGGCAAACGGCGGCCGGATCAGCACGGCCAGATCCACCTCGCCGGCGTCCACCTGCCCCAGCAACGACAGCGATACGCCGGGCACGATGCGCACCCGCACGTCCGGGTAGACGGCGCGGAATACGCCCAGCGCGCGCACCAGCAGGTCCTGCTGCACGGAGGCGATGGCGCCGATGCGCAGCGAGCCGCTGACGTGGCCCGCGCCCGCCGTGGTGACCATGCGCTCGGCCATGGCGACCAGTTCCTCGGCCTGAGGCAGCATCTCGCGGCCATGGGCATTCAGCACTGCCGCGCGCGCGCCACGGTCGAACAGTTCGATCCCCAGGTATTCCTCCAGGCGCTTGATCTGGGCGCTGACGGCGGACTGCGTCAGCCCCAGGTGAACGCCGGCGCCGGTGAAGGTGCCGTCGCGCGCCACCGCCAGGAAGGTCTTGAATTCTTTGATCACGATCAATATTTTCGATGCTAAGACACAAAAAATATCGTTTTTCAATCAAAAAAACAATACCTAAACTACACACTGGTGCTAAGCGTCCCGCAATCTTGCGACGGCCCGCATTCTGACCGATCATCTTCTTTTGCCTCACCCGGAGCTTTTCATGACCGCCCAAACCAATCTGCCGCCGTTCCACCTGGCCTTTCCGGTCCGCGACCTGGCCGAAGCCCGCGCCTTCTACGGCGAAAAGCTGGGCTGTCCGGAGGGCCGCAGCTCGCCCGATTGGATCGACTTCAATTTCTACGGCCACCAGATCGTGGCTCACCTGTCGCCCGGCGAATGCGGCCACAAGGCCACTAGCGCCGTGGATTCGCATAATGTGCCGGTGCGCCATTTCGGCGCCGTGCTTTCCATGGAACAATGGGAAGCCATGGCCAAGCGCCTGACCGACGCCGGCACCGAGTTCGTCATCGAGCCCTACATCCGTTTCAAGGGCGAAGTGGGCGAACAAGCCACCATGTTCTTCCTGGATCCGTCGGGCAATGCGCTGGAATTCAAGGCATTCAAGAACATGGATTCGTTGTTCGCCAAGTAATCCGCCACTACAGGTTTCGTGCCGTTGAACGCAACTTCAGACCCCCCTTCTCCGGCCGAAACCCGCTGGCGCATCCTGCCCCAGGGTGACCGCTGCCTGATCATCTCCTTCGGAGACCAGATCGACGCCTCGGTAGGACGCACCTGTCTGGCCGCGGCCCGCAAGCTGCGCGACGCGCGGCTGCCGGGCGTGACCGACGTGGTGCCCTCCTTTGTCGCGGTGGCGGTGCACTACCGCCCCGGCGGACACGGCGAAGGCCCCTCCTACGCCACGCTGGCCGAACATATCCAGGCCCTGCTGGCCAACGGTATCCCGGCCGCCGACGCCGGCGGACGCGAGGTCGATATCCCCGTCTGCTACGGTGGCGAACACGGCCCCGACCTGGACGAAGTGGCCCGCGCCGCCCGCCTCACGCCCGACGGCATCATTCAATTGCACAGCCAGCCGCGCAGCATGGTGTTCATGCTGGGTTTCGCGCCGGGCCACGCCTACCTGGGCGTGCACGACGAAAAACTGAACATTCCCCGGCGGCCGTCGCCGCGCACCGCGGTGCCTCCCGGCGCCGTGGCGATCGCCAACCGCCAGACCGTGATCTACCCGAACCGGCTGCCGGGCGGCTGGAACATCATCGGCGCCACCCCGCTCGTGATGTTCGATCCGTCCCGCGACCCCGCCGCCTTGCTCCAGCCTGGCGACTCGGTGCGGTTCGTGCCCATCGGCCCCGAAGAATTCGACCGCATCCGCGGAGCCCGGCCATGAGCGTGACCGTGATCAAGCCCGGCATGCAGTCCAGCTTCCAGGACCGCGGGCGCGAAGGCTACCAGCACCAGGGCATCCCGGTCGCGGGCGCCATGGACGAACGCGCCCACCGGCTGGCCAACGCGCTGGCGGGCAATACCGGCGACCCGGCCACGCTGGAAATCACCCTGACCGGCCCGTCCCTGCGCTTTGACGCCCCGGCCTGCTTCGCGCTGGCCGGCGCCGACCTTGGCGCCACGCTGAACGGCCAGGACATTCCGCTGCTTCGGCCGCTGGTCGCCCGGGCCGGCGACATCCTGGCCTTCGGAGCCCGGCCCGCGGCGGGCGTGCGCGCCTATCTGGCGGTGCATGGCGGCTTTGCGCTGGCGCCCGTCATGGGCAGCGAAACCACCTACCTGCGCAGCGGCTTCGGCGGCTTCCAGGGGCGCGCGCTGGCAAAGGGCGATGTCATCCCCCTACGCCAGCCGCTCGCGCAAGGCCGCGACCTGGGCGCATTGCAGAAAGCGCTTTGGGATGTCCGCGTCTACCTGCCGTCCACCTTGGGCAACAAGCGCCGCGAGGCCATCCGCTTCCTGCCCGGCGTGCACTGGCCGGAATTCTCGCAATCCAGCCGCCGCGCCTACGCCGAATCCGAATTCCACATCAGCCCGCAGTCCGACCGCATGGGCTATCGGCTGATCGGTCCGCGCCTGTCCATGAACCAGCCACGGCAAATGCTGTCGGAGGCCGCCTGTTTCGGCACCGTGCAGGTTCCTTCGGGCGGCGAGGCCATCATCCTCATGGCCGACCGGCAAACCACCGGCGGCTATCCCAAGATCGCGCAGATCGCGACGGTGGACCTGCCCGCCCTGGCGCAATGCGCCCCCGGACAGGCCCTGCGATTCCAGCGCATCGAACTCGAGGAAGCGCAGCGCCTGGACGGCGAGCGCGAACGCGCCTTCGCGCAATTGCACGAAGCGCTGGCGCCGCTGCGCGCGCTCCTGGCCTAAAAAGGAAACCGCTATGACCACCCGCATCGATTTGAACTGCGACATGGGCGAAAGCTATGGCGCCTGGACCATGGGCAACGACGCGGCGGTGCTGCAATACGTCAGCTCCGCCAACATCGCCTGCGGCTTTCACGGCGGCGATCCAGCCACCATGCGCAAGACCGTGGCGGCCGCGCTCAAGCAGGGCGTGGCGCTTGGCGCCCATCCCAGCCTGCAGGACCTGGCGGGCTTTGGCCGCCGCATCATCCAGATCAGCCCCGACGAAGCCTATGACATCGTGGTCTACCAGATCGGCGCGCTGGCCGGCGTGGCGGCATCGCAGGGCGCGCGGCTGCACCATGTGAAGGCCCATGGCGCGCTCTACAACATGGCGGCCAAGGACGAAGGCCTGGCGCGAGCCATCTGCCAGGCGGTCAAGGACGTGGACGCCTCGCTGATCCTGTACGGCCTGGCGGGCAGCAAGCTGATCGACGCCGCGCGCGCCATCGGCCTGGCGGCCGCCAACGAAGTATTCGCCGACCGCTCCTACCAGGACGACGGCTCGCTGACGCCGCGCGCGCGTGCCGGCGCCATGATCGAAGACGTGGATCAGGCCGTGGCGCAGGTGGTGCGCATGGTGCGGGAAGGTCTGGTGCGCTCGGTCGACGGCAAGGACGTGCCGGTGCAGGCCGACACGCTCTGTATCCATGGCGACCAGCCCAACGCGCTGATTTTCGCCAACGGCATCCGCCGGGCCTTGGAAAAGGCGGGCATCGAAGTGGGTACGCCGCCTCGCGGCTGAGGGGTGGCCGCCGCCCGGCGTCAGAAGCCGGGGCGCCTGCTGATCAAGCGTCCTGCAGGGACGCGCTGCGATAGGTCCGCAGGATTTCGGGCAATACTTCCACCACGTAGGCGCGCGTCAACTCGGCCGCGCGGTCAAAGTCGCGGTTGCCCAGCGCCAGGAGTATCCCGTGCGTGTAGTTCGGGATCTGGTTGGACGCCAGCGACTGACGGGCCAGCAGATAGCGCAGCGGCTCGATCTGCTCGTAGAGCTTGCTGAGCATGCTGGTCAGCGGCGTATTTCCGGTGTAACGGGCGCTTGCCAGATAGAACTCGCGCGATGCCACGATAAAGCCGCGCACGTCGCGGCGGGCCATCGCGGCGACGATCGCCTCGTGATAGCCGCGCAATTCGGCCACCAGCGGCGCCACATCGGGCATTTCGGCAACCTGACGGATGCAGTACGCCTCCAGCTCCGCGCGCAACATGTACAGATGGCGGATCTGGGTTTCGGTATAGAGGGTGACCCGGAAGCCCTTGCGCTGAATATGCGTAACCAGGCCGCTCAGCTCCAGCAGACGCAGGGCTTCCCGGATGGGACTGCGGCTGGTGCCGAAGCGCTGCTCCAGTTCCTGTTCCCGCAACGGCTGCCCTGGCCGGATAGTGCCGTCCACTATCAACTCACGAATCTGTTCCTGTAGGAAATACGGAATCGTGGCGGGCGCTTTGACGTCCAATCGGCTCCCCTTTTACTGCGCAACGCATGGTATGAGACAGTGACAAGATACTAGAAATTTATTGAAACACAAGTAGTAATACTGTTTCATACCGAAAAAACCATCCCGGCGCCCGGCCGTTCAGTCCCAATCGTCGCGATACACGAATTTGGGCATCTGCCAGTTGAATCGCAGCGCCAGCAGGCGCATCGCCAGGCCGGCGGCCAGCGCGATGGGCACGGCGGCGTTGGCGGACAGGCCCAAGGCCTGCACACCCAGGTACAGGGCGCCGGTCACGAGGGACACGCTGGCGTAGAGCTCCTTGCGGAACAGCAGCGGCACCTCGTTGCAGAGTACATCCCGCAGCACCCCGCCGGCGCATCCGGTGATCATCCCGCTGATCAGCACCACCGTGATCGGAAGCTGCATCATTTGCGCCACCTGGCAGCCGATGACGGTAAAAGCCACCAGTCCCAGCGCGTCGGCCAGCAGGAACACGCTGCGCAGCCGCCGCATGACCGGCGCGATCAGGGCGGTCAGGATCGCCGCCCCGCCGGTCATCCACAGGTATTCAGGATGGATCACCCAGGTCAGCGGATAGTGCCCCAGCAGCACGTCGCGCAACGAGCCGCCCCCCAGGGCGGTGACGCAGGCGATGATGCAGACGCCCATCCAGTCCATGTCCCGCCGCCCCGCCGAAAGCGCCGCGGTCATGGCTTCGGCCACGATGGCGACGAGGTACAGCGTGTGCAGCAGAACGGGCGAAATATCGGAGAGCATGGGACGCGCGAAGGTCGAGGAAGGCCCCATTGTATTGAGCCTGGCCGGCGGCCGGCGCCCATTGCCTGCCGGCCCGCCATCCCGTACCCTCGACCCTGGGTTGATATCCATCAAAGCCCGTCTCGTTTCGCGGCGAGACAATGGAAATGTGCCCGACCGGGCGCCAATAGCCAGACGGCACGGACGCGGGAGCCGCCCATCTGGCCACAACCGGGAGATAAGGTATGACACAGCAAACTGGCCCCATCCTGCTGGCCACCGACCTGAGCGCACGCGGCGACCGAGCCTTGGACCGCGCATTGCAGTTGACCAAGGAACTCAATACCAAGCTGATCGTGCTGCATGTCATGGAATCCCATGCCACGCCCGCGCGCCTGACCACGCCGGTCTGGCGGCGCCTGTCGACCGACCACAAGGCCTTGGCCGAACGCGAGCTGGCGGAAGACCTGGCCGCGGCCGATGTGCCCACCGAAGTCGTCGTCGCCAAGGGGGATCCGCTTGCGCGCATCATGGAAACGGCCGACACCTACGGCTGCTCGCTGATCGTCACCGGCATCGCCCGCGACGAAACCCTGGGCCGCCTGCTGCTGGGCACCACCGTGGAAAAGCTGGCCCGCCAGGCGCGCCAGCCGGTGCTGGTCGTGAAGAACCGCCCGCGCAAGCCGTACCGCGACGTCCTGGTCGCCACCGACTTCTCGGCCGGCTCGCGGCAGGCGCTGCGCGCGGCGCTGCAACTCGTGCCCAACGCCGACCTGACCTTGTTCAACGCCTATGAAGTGCCCTTCCAGGGGGTGAACACGCCCGACGACGCCGTCGTCAACAGCTTCTTCAAGACCGCCGAACAGTGCGCGCTGCAGTTCATCGCCGAAACGCCCGAACTGCCCAAGGGAGTGCCGCCAAAGGTCGTGCTGGAAGCCGGCCAGCCGGAAACCGTGCTGTCCGAATACTCGTTCAACCACCGTTCCGACCTGGTCGTGACGGGCACCCATGGCCGCACGGGCATCCTGCGCACGGCGATCGGCAGCGTGGCTGAACGCCTGTTGGAATCCTTGCCCAGCGACGTGCTGATCGTCAGGCTGACTGGCGACGAGTAATCGGGCCAAAGAAAAAAGGCGGCGCTTTGGGCGCCGCCTTTCACACAGGGCGAAACGTGGCGCGGCTACGCTTCGCCCTGTTTTTCCATGGAAGCGATGGTGCCGCGCAGGATCTTCAGCAGCACCAGCCCCGGTATCGCAATCGCGACCGTCAGCAGGAAAAAGCCGGGCCAGCCCAGATGGTTCACCAACGGCGGCGTCAGCGGCCCGGCCAGATAGGTGCGGCCCACGGCCGACAGCGCCGACAGCAAAGCGAATTGCGTGGCCGAGAACCGCTGGCGGCACAGCGCCATCAGCAGGCCGACGAAAGACGCCGTGCCCAGGCCGCCGCACAGGTTCTCGATGCCGACCCCGGTGGCCATCAGCCAGATGTTCTTCGGGCTGACCGCGATCAGCCAGTACGCCAGATTCGACACTGCCTGCAGCAGGCCGAAGGCCATCAGCGAACGGTACAGCCCCCAGCGCGACATGAGCGACCCGCCGGCCAGCGCGCCGATGATGGTGGCCGCCAGCCCCAGCACCTTGTTCACGGTGCCGACTTCGGTCGGCGTGAAGCCCGCGCCGCGGATCAGGAAGGTGGTGGACAGCGCGCCGGCGAAGGCGTCGCCCAGCTTGTACAGCACGATCAGCAGCAGGACCGCCAGTGCGCCGCGGCGGGTGAAGAATTCATGCAGGGGTTCGACGACGGCCTCGCGCAGGCTGCGCGGCGGGCGCGAAACGTGTTCGGGTTCCGGCGCCCATAACGTGGCCAGCGCGCACAGCAGCATCAGCCCCCCCATCAGCACGTAGGTATTGCCCCACCCTATCCACTGGTCCGCAAGAATCAGCGCCAGGCCGCCCGACACGATCATCGCCAGCCGGTACCCCATGACCTTGATGGCCGCGCCCGCGCCCCGTTCGTCCTTGCGCAGCACGTCCGTGCAATAGGCGTCGAAAGCAATGTCCTGCGTGGCGGACAGGAAGGCCACCAACACCGCCAGCAAGGCCAGGGGCATCAGCGCGGCCGACGGCGACATCGCCCCCATCCCCATGATGGCCAGCGCCAGCAGCAGCTGGGTCACCAGCATCCAGCCGCGGCGGCGGCCCAGCAAGGGCGGCACGTAGCGGTCCACCAGCGGGGCCCAGAGGAACTTGATGGTGTAGGCCGTGCCTACCAGGGTGAGGAAACCGATTTCCTGAAGCGGGACGCCTTCGACAGTGGCCCAGGCCTGCAAGGTGCCGCTGGTCAGGGCCAACGGCAGCCCGCTGGCAAAGCCCAAAACCAGCAATGGGGCAACGCGCGGGCTGGTGTAGACGTTGGATACAGCGGTGATGACGGTCTCCTGGGACTTGGCCGGCGGCGCAATCGGCGCCGGCCGCGGGCTTGCGGCATTTTAGGGCCTGTTCGTCCGCGCCGTCAGGAGATGCGTGTCGGAATGTCAGGGGGATGCGAAGCGGTACACGGCCAGCGTGCTGCGCCAGCTTGGGAACAGCCGCACTTCCTTGCCTTCATTGAAGGTGGCGCGCTCGAGGATGCTCACGTCCACCTCTTCGGCAAGCTGCTCGAAGTCGCGCAGCGTACACAGATGGATGTTCGGCGTGTTGTACCACTGGTAGGGCATCTGCCCCGTCACCGGCATGCGGCCGCGCAGGATGGCCCAGCCATGCGGCCAATAACCGAAGTTGGGGAACGACACCACGCCGTAGCGCGCCACGCGCGCCATTTCGCGCAGGATGTGCTCGGTGCGGTGCATCGACTGCAGGGTCTGCGACAACACCACGGTGTCGAACTGCTTGTCGTCGAACAGGGCCAGGCCGTCTTCCAGGTTCTGCTGGATGACCTCTACCCCGCGGCGCACGCAGGCGATCACGCAGGTGTCGTCCAGTTCCACGCCGGCGCCACGGACCTGGCGGTGGTCGCGCAGGTGCGCCAGCAAGGCGCCATCGCCGCAGCCCAGATCCAGGACGCGGCTGCCGGGTTCGATCCAGCCGGCGATGCGCGCCAGATCGGGCCGCAGCGCGCTGTGGGCATAGCGGGGGGTAACGGGAGTCATTCGGGGCGTCCTTCGGTCAAGGCGGCGGCGCCCAGTCCAAGTTCTCGGGCGATGCGTTCGTAGTAGCCGCGAACCACGGCGTGGTAGCGCGCGTCTTCCAGCAGGAAGGCGTCGTGGCCGTGCGGCGCGTCGATTTCGGCGTACGTGACGGGGCTGGCGTTCTTGAGCAACGCGCGCACGATTTCCCGCGAACGTTCGGGCGGGAAGCGCCAGTCGGTCGAAAACGACACCAGCAGGAAGTCGGATTTGGCCGGCGCCAGGGCGCGGGCCAGATCGCCGCCCGTCATGCGAGCCGGATCGAAATAGTCCAGCGCGCGCGTGATCAGCAGATAGGTATTGGCGTCGAAGTAGCGCGTGAATTTCTCGCCCTGGTAGCGCAGGTAGGACTCCACTTCGAACTCGACGTCGTAGCCGTAGTGGTAAGCGCCGTTCTCGGCGGGCGCGCGCTGCGCGCGGCCGAATTTCTCGGCCATGTCGTCATCGGACAGATAGGTGATGTGGCCGATCATGCGCGCCACCGACAGGCCGCGGCGCGGCACGGTGTCTTGCGCGTAATAGTCACCGCCGTGGAAATCCGGATCGGTGATGATGGCGCGGCGGGCCACTTCGTTAAAGCCGATGTTCTGCGCCGACAGGCGCGGCGTGCTGGCAATGACGATGCAGTTGGCCACGCGGTCGGGCAAGGTGATGGACCAGCTCAGGGCCTGCATGCCGCCCAGCGATCCGCCCATCACGGCCGCGAAGCGCTCGACGCCGAAGTGGTCGGCCACGCGCGCCTGGGCGCGCACCCAGTCTTCCACGGTCAAGACCGGAAAGGCGGCGCCCCAGGGCTTGCCGGTTTCGGGATTGATGCTGGCCGGCCCGGTCGAACCAAAGCACGAACCCAGGTTGTTGACGCCGATCACGAAGAAGATATTCGTGTCCACCGGCTTGCCGGGACCCACCATGTTGTCCCACCAGCCCACGTCGCTGGGATTGTCCGCCGCCTGCCCCGCCACGTGGTGCGAGGCGTTCAGCGCATGGCAGATCAAGACCGCGTTGGTGCGCTGGGCGTTGAGCGTGCCGTAGGTTTCCACGGCCAGTTCGTAGGCAGCCAGGGACTGGCCGCTAAGCAAAGGCAGCGGCTCATCGAAGCGGATGAAGGTAGGTGCGACCAGGCCGACGGAACCGGGATCAACGGTGTCGGAAGTCGTGACGGTGGCGGGGATGAACCCGCTGGCCGGATCAGCGGCCAGATCACCGGCCAAATGTTGGGCAGGAGTGGTCATACGGACCTCTTTAGCTGGATTTATTGGAAGGCGCCCGCAAGCGGATCAGGCAAATCGGCGCCGAAAATTGGGTACTGCGGCAAGAATTCTAGCACTGCTTTCGCCGCGGGACGGTTCAGGAGCCAGCCTCCCAGGGCTCCTGGCCCAGGTACTCGTAGCGTTCGGTGTTCACTCGCGAGACGCGCCACTCGACGGGCTGGCGGTTGTACGAAAACGCGATGCGGCGGATCTCCAGCAGCGCGCTGCCCTCGGGCACGCCCAGGCAGCGCGCGTGCGGACGTTCGGCCAGGCATGTCCGCAGGCGCTCGTCCGTTGCGATCACATTCACGCCGAACAGGTCCTGGTACAGGGCGTAAAGCGTGCTGGCGCGTTCGCGCAGATGCGCTTCGACCAGCCCGGGAAATCGCGATTCGGGCAGGCAGACGTCGTCCACCATCACTACGTCGCCGTTGAGCGACAGCACGTTCATGAATTCGTACACGTGGGCGCCGGCCGGCAGGGCGAGCTTTTCGCGCGCCACCGCCGACGCCTTGGCGCGCCGGAAACGCAGCAGCTCGGTGGCGGGATAGGACTTGCTCCCATCCTGGCCGACGATGCGGAAGAACTTGAAGAAATGGTGATTGCGCGTGTGCACCGCGACGTAAGTGCCGCGCCCCTGATGGCGGACCAGGATGTTTTCGGCCGCCAGCTCGTCGATGGCCTTGCGCAAAGTGCCGATCGACACGCCGAAGCGCTCGGCCAGATGCTTTTCCGGCGGAATCGCCTCGCCCTGCGTCCATTCGCCTTGCGCCAGGGCGGCAAGCACGGCCTGCTTGACCTGTTCGTACAAGGGACTGCCTAGGGGCACAGTCGATGACAGGCTGGTATTCATGGGTGCATCGCAATATTCATGGACCCCCAGTGTAGCGGCGCGGACGGCGCATCCTCAAGTCATACAATTCATATATATGATGTAGTTGACTTTGGAAAAGGACCGTCCTAAGATTTCCTGGCCGTTGTGATCCGCGCCGCGCGCAGCCTCCGCGGCGCCCCTGACCAAGAGAGGAAGACAATGATTCACGCCGTATTGCACGATGCGAAGGACACGGTCGCGGTTGCCGTGGTGGAAGGCCTGACAGCCGGAACGGAACTGAACGCCTGGATCATGGATGAAGACAAGATCATCCATGTGCGCGCCTCCCAGGACATACCCATCGGCCACAAGGTCGCGATGCGGGATATGGCGGAGGGCGACACGGTGTTCAAGTACGGCGTCGACATCGGCCGCGTGGTGGCGCCCATCAAGGCAGGCGAGCACGCCCATGTGCACAACATCAAGACCAAGCGCTGGTAAGCGTCCCCCACCGCACAGGAAACCACCATGTCCATCATCACTGCCCAGACCACGTTCCAAGGCTATCGTCGCGACAACGGCCGCGTCGGCGTGCGCAACCACGTCATCGTCCTGCCCGTGGACGACATCTCCAACGCGGCGGCCGAAGCCGTCGCCAACAACATCAAGGGCACCCTGGCCCTGCCCCACCCTTATGGCCGGCTGCAATTCGGCGAAGACCTGGAACTGCACTTCCGCACGCTGATCGGTACCGGCTGTAACCCCAACGTCGCCGCCGTGGTGGTGATCGGCATCGAAGAAGGCTGGACCAAGCGAGTCGTCGACGGCATCGCCGCCACCGGCAAGCCCGTCATGGGCTTTTCCATCGAACTTCATGGCGACCACGACACCATCATGCGCGCCTCGCGCTGCGCCAAGGAATACGTGCATTACGCCACCGCGCTGACGCGCAGCGAATGCCCCATCTCGGATCTGTGGGTCTCCACCAAGTGCGGCGAATCCGACACCACATCCGGTTGCGGCGCCAATCCCACCGTGGGCAACGCGTTCGATAAACTCTATGCGCTGGGTTCCACGCTGGTGTTCGGCGAAACCTCGGAACTGACCGGCGGCGAGCACATCGTGGCCGAGCGCTGCGCGAACGACGCGGTGCGCGAACGGTTCATGTTCATGTTCGACCGCTATCAGGCCATGATCGACCGCTGGAAGACCAGCGATCTGTCGGAGTCTCAGCCCACCAAGGGCAACATCGCCGGCGGACTGACGACCATCGAGGAAAAGGCGCTGGGCAACATCCAGAAGATCGGCAAGAAATGCCGCGTGGACGGCGTGATCGACAAGGCCGAGATTCCCGACGGGCCGGGCCTGTGGTTCATGGACTCGTCCTCGGCCGCGGCCGAAATGGTGACCCTGTGCGCCGCATCGGGCTATGCCGTGCACTTCTTTCCCACGGGACAGGGCAACGTCATCGGCAACCCGATCCTGCCGGTCATCAAGATCTGCGCGAATCCCCGCACCGTCCGCACCATGTCCGAGCACATCGACGTGGACACCAGCGGCCTGCTGCAACGCGACATCGACCTGAACCAGGCCGGCGACAAGCTGCTGGAATGCATGCTGGCCACGGCCAACGGCCGGTGGACCGCGGCCGAGGCCCTGGGCCACCGCGAATTCGTCCTGACGCGGATATTCGAAAGCGCATAGCGCCCCCCGCCGGCGCGTCCAGGAGAACGCGCCGGCAATCCTCGCGGCACCATCGCAGCATCACCGACAAGAACCAGCAGACCCGGGCGCAGACCGCGGCAACAAAGGCGTATGCATTCCTACCCGGGCGCACCCCAAGGAGGAAGACAGATGAGTAGCGAACCGCAACACCCCCTGCAGGACGCGCGGCGCCGCCGCATGCTTGGCGCATTGGGCGCCGCGGGCCTCTGTGCGCTGGCCCCGTGGGAACGGGCGCTGGCGCAGAGTGGCCCCTGGCCCCAGCGGCCCATCAATTACGTCGTGCCCTTCCCGCCCGGCGGCCTGACGGACGTCGCCGCCCGCCAGGTCGCCAAGGCGCTGGGCGACGCCGAACGCTGGAACGTGGTGGTGGAGAACAAGCCGGGCGGCAGCGCCAACATCGGCGCCGCCCATGTCTCGCATGCCGCGCCCGACGGCTACACCTGGCTGGCCATCACCTTGTCGCACGCCGCCAACGCCACGCTCTTCGCGGGCAAGGCGGGCTACGACCTGACCCGCGACCTGACGCCGCTGGCGGGGCTGGCGTCCTCGCCCATCATGGTGGTGGTCAATGCCAAGAGTTCCATCAAGAGCATGGATGACCTTGCGCGCGCGGCCCGGGCCAAGCCGCTGGCGGCCGGCTCCAGCGGCAACGGCACGCCTCCGCACCTGACGCTGGCGCTGTACCAGAAACTCACGGGAACGCCGCTGACCCATGTGCCCTACAAAGGCGGCGCGCCTTCGCTCACCGACCTGATCGGCGGACATCTGGACGTCGTGTTCTCGAACTATCCCGAGTCCCTTGCCCATGTGAAGAACGGATCGCTGCGCGCGCTGGCCATCACCACGCGCGACCGCAGCGCCGACCTGCCCGACGTGCCGACGGTGGCGCAGGTCGGCCTGCCGGACCTGATCGTCGAGAACTTCACCGGCGTGCTCGCACCCGCTGGAACGCCCCCCGAACTGGTCCGGAGCATCGGCGCCGCCATCGTGAAGCAGGTGTCGCAGCCCGCCATGAAGCAGGCGCTGCTGCAACTGGGCTTCGTGCCGCAGGCGCGCGGCCCCGAGGAGTTCGGCGCTTACCTCAAGTCCGAGGTGGACCGCTGGGCCAAGATCATCCGCGACGCCAACATCCAGGTCGCCTGACGCCGCAAGGCCGCCAACACTGCCAACCACGAAAGGAGTCCGGCAGATGCGAGTTCTTATTTCGGAGTTCATGGATGCGCCCGCCGTGGATGCGTTGCGCCTGCGGTTCGACGTGCACTACGCGCCCGACATGGTCGAACAGCGCGGCGCGCTGCTCAAGGCCGCGGGCGATGCCGACGCCCTGATCGTGCGCAACCGCAGCCAGGTGGACGCCGAACTGCTGGCGGCGGCTCCGCGCCTGCTGGCCGTGGGCCGGCTGGGCGTGGGGCTGGACAACATCGACCTGCCCGGCTGCGCGGCGCGCGGCATCCAGGTGGTACCGGCAACCGGCGCCAACGCCCGCGCGGTGGCCGAATACGTCATCGGCACGATGCTGTCGCTGCTGCGCGGCGCCTACGCGGCCACGCCCGACGTGGCGGCGGGGCGGTGGCCGCGCGCCGCCCTGTCGCAGGGGCTGGAGGCGCATGGCCGGACGCTGGGCGTGGTGGGCTTTGGCGGCATCGGCCGGCTGGCGGCCCACCTGGCGCGCGGGCTGGGCATGCGCGTCGTGGGCAGCGACGCGGCGCTGCCGCCGGACCATCCGGCCTGGCAGGAAACCGGCGCCGAGCCGCTAGCACTCGACGAACTGCTGGCGCAGGCCGACGCGGTGACGCTGCATGTCCCGCTTACACCGGATACCCGGCATCTGCTGGATGCCGCCCGCATCGCCCGCATGCGCCGAGGCGCCATCCTGATCAATACCTCGCGCGGCGGCATCGTGGACGAAGCCGCGCTCGCCGCCGCGCTGCGGTCCGGCCGCCTGCGCGGCGCGGCGCTGGACGTATTCGAACAGGAACCGCTGCCCGCCGGCGGCCCCCTGGCGGACGCTCCCAACCTGATCCTCACGCCCCATATCGCCGGCCTGACGCAAGAAGCCAACACCCGGGTTTCCGACATGGTGGCCGCCGGGGTGACAATAGCGCTTACCGGCGGCGCCCGCTGACTCGCGGCGCGCGCCCCTCGACAGGAAGGATATGGCTCACATCTATCTGGACGAACTTCAACACCTGGCGGCGGCCGGCCTGGCCGCCGCGGGCGCCAACGCGGCCATGGCCGACAGCACCGCGCGCGCTCTGGTCTTCGCGGAAAGCCAGGGGCTCAGCTCCCATGGCCTGTCGCGCGTGCCCTTCTACGCCGGCCACCTGCGCACGGGCCGCGCCATCGGCTCGGCCGTGCCCCGCATCGTGCACGAGCGCGGCGGCGCGGCGCTGATCGACGCAGGATCCGGCCTGGCATTCCCGGCCTGCGCCCTGGCTGTGGAGCAGGCCGCGACCCGGGCCCGCGAACACGGGGTGGCGTTCGTTGGTGTTGCCAACAGCCATCACTTCGGCGAAGCGGCTTATCACCTGGAGGCCCTGGCCGACGCAGGGCTGGTGGCGCTGGCGCTGAGCAACTCGCCGGCCGCCATGCCCGCCTGGGGCGGCAAGCGCCCGCTGTTCGGCACCAACCCCATCGCCGCCATCTTTCCCCGCCGGGGCGGCGCGCGCCTGGTGATCGACCTTTCGCTGTCGCAGGTGGCCCGCGGCAAGCTGATGATCGCCGCGCGCGACAACCAGCCCATCCCCCTGGGCTGGGCGCTGGACGCGGACGGCCAGCCCACCACCGATCCCAAGGCCGGGCTGGCAGGCAGCATGCTGCCCGCCGGCGGCGTCAAGGGCGCCATGCTGGCACTCATCGTCGAACTGCTGGCCTGCGCGCTGACCGGCGCGCACTTCGGCTTTGAAACGGAGTCATTCTTCGTGGACGAGGGCGGCCCGGCGCGCCTGGGGCAGGCCTTCATGGCCATCGATCCGGGCGCGCTGGCCGGCAACAACGCCTACCTGGACCGTGTCGAAACCCTGGTGGACGCCATGCTCGAAGACGAGGGCGTGCGCCTGCCCGGCGACCGCCGCCGCAAACTGCGCGACGAAGCCATCAAGCACGGCGTGGACCTGCCCGACACGCTGATGGCGCAGCTGCGCGCCATGGCCGGCGCAAGCTGAGCCAGCCCCCTGCTCCTATTGCCCGTGGGAAAACCACAGCATCAGGGGCGCCAGCAGCAGGAACACCACGGTGGACGCCAGCACGGCGCCCGCCGCGGTGTCTCCCAGCGTAGGCGCGTACCGCTTGGTGTACATATAGCTGACCACGGCGCAGGGCATCGCCATCTGCAAGGCCAGCGCGCCCCCCAGCAACGGTTCCAGGTCCAGCGCCCACACCACGGCCAGTCCGGCGGCCAGGCCCACGGCCAGGCGGATCGCCCCGACCTTGGCGCCATCGCGCATGCCATTGGACGGAATCAGCGCCAGGGCATGGCCCAGGCTCAGCAGCATCAGCGGCACCGTGACCGCGCCCAGCATGCGCGCCGTTTCGATGATCCAGTCCGGCACCGGAATGTGCAGCACGCGCATCGCCACCGCCACCACGGAAGCCAGCAGGATCGGACTTTTCCAGCTTCCCTTGGTGTTCACGCCCGGCAGCAGCCGCACGGCGATGGTGTGCATGACGAAGGAACTCACCGCAAAGAACGCCACCGCCACCGACAGGCCGGCATCGCCAAAGGCAAGCTGGGAGATCGGCAGCCCCAGGTTGCCGGCGTTCGGCAGGAAGGCGGTGGGAAGCAGGCTGCGCACCGGCAGCTTCCAGGCCTTGAGCAGCAGCGCGCAAACCACGGCGCACAGCAGCAGGGCGAGCAGGGTCGCCACGGCAACGTCGGCCAGCGCGCGGTCATCCAGGTGGGTCGTGACAAAGGTGTGGAACACCAGGGCGGGCGTGGTCACCGACGTCACCAGCGTCGTGATGAACGAGCCGCCGAACGGAAGACCGCGCTTGCCCCAGAACAGGCCGATTCCCACGCAGGAAAGCAGGGGCAGCATCAGCACGATGGCTGAAAAGTAAAACTGCGCGATGGCCAACATGCGGCTTATTCCATCAAAGATAAAAGGATTGATGCATCAAGGCATCGTTGCTTGCCCCGCTGGCGATGCAAACCGCAGCATGAGGCCATCGTTCATAGAAGGGCGACCAGCCCCCGCCGCCATGTCCGTCAACCCGCCCGCCGACCCGCCCGTCAACCCATTGCGCCCCCAGCCCGCCCGATCGCTCCTTGCCGCATGCGGCGGCGCGCCGCCGCCGGGCAAGCCGCTGTCCGACCGCCAGACGGCCTGCCTGCACTGGTCCGCCGCGGGCAAGACCAGTTGGGAAACCTCCCGAATCCTGGGGGTAAGCGAAAGCACGGTGAACTTTCACTTGCGCAACGCCTGCGCAAAGCTCGGCGTGCGAGGCCGCCGCGCCGCGGTGGTCGCGGCCCTTCGGCTGGGGCTCCTGGACACCCTCAAGGCTTGACCACCACCGACCGCAGGAATTCGCGCGCGCGCTCGGCCGGCAGGCTTTCCTGGGTGCCGGCGGCCACCGCCTCGATCAGCATGGTGTCGGTCACCCAGACCTTGGCCTGCAGCCATCCGGGCTTGCCGGCCACCTTGCCATGCACCTCGATTGCCTCGCCATAAGGGGGCCAGTCCATCGGCGGCGTCGACTGCATATTGACGTACAGCGAACGCATCAACGCCACGCCCAGCGCCCGCTTGGCCGCCGGGTTCCCCGCGATCTCCGGGGGCAGCGGGGCCGACCCCACGGCAAAAACCCCTTCACCGACGGTGGCACTGGCCAACGTGAACTGCAGGGTATGGGTATCCAGCTTCAGGTCGCGGGTATCGGTCGAAACCCTGGCGGGAAACGCCGCGCGCACGTGGCCGTCGGCCACATCCATTTCGCGCCAGTTGTAACTGGGCGAGCATGCTGCCAGCAGCACGGCCAACCCTGCCAAGACGCCGGCTTTCTTCAACATGAAACGAAACAGCGATGAAATCATCATTACCCGAGGACCCGGACGGTCTATTCAATTCGAGGAAGCCAGAAATTGTCGCCGATTTCGATGACCCCCGCGCCCGACGGCACGCCGATAGCCAATTATTCGTGGCTCGCCGCCCCCAACGTGCCCTCGCCTGTCGCCGGCGCGGGCGCGGGCGCTCCCAGTATCTACCTGCTGCACGGGCTTAGCGAGCACGCCGGGCGCTATGACCGGCTGGCGCGCTGGCTGACGGCCCGCGGCTGGACCGTGGGCGCGCACGACCACCGCGGCCACGGCCGCTCGGGCGGACGCCCCGCCACCCTGGGCCACCAGGAAGACCTGATCACCGACGCCGTGGGCCGCCTGCAGGCCTGGACCCGGGCCCGGGGCCGCCCGCCCATCCTGCTGGGCCACAGCCTGGGCGCCCTGGTGGCGGTGCGGATCGCCCAATGCCGCCTGGCCGAGCTGGACGGCCTGGTGCTCAGTTCACCGCCATTTGTTGTCAATGTGCCACTGTGGGTGCGCCGCACCCTGACCTGGATGTCGCTGCACGCGCCGGACCTGCGGGTGCCGCACGGGCTGGCGGCCGCCCGGATCTCGCATGACCGGGCGGTCGTGCGCGCCTACCGGTCCGACCCGCTGGTGCGGCGCCGGATGACGGGACGGCTGGCCCGTTTCGTGGACGAAGGCGGGCGGCAAGCCCTGCGGGAAGCCTCGCTGCTGCCCTGCCGCACGCTGCTGATGGTGGCTGGCGACGATTCCATCGTGGCCGCCGAAGGCAGCCGCCAGTTCGCCCAGCGGGCGCCGGCGGAACTGCTGACCCTGCGCTGGTATGACACGGCCTGGCACGAGATCTTCAACGAAACCGCCCCCATCGCCGACCCGGTCTACGCCGACCTGGACGAGTGGCTGGTCCGCGCGTCCCAGGCATTGTCCCTGTCCCCAGTACTGGTTCCCTCGGCACAGGAGGCCAGCACCCCGTAAAATCCGGCGACAGCCCCCAACGAGAAGAATCCGTGACTGATACCGCCGCCAACCGCCTCTCCCGCCTAGAGGCCAACCGCTCGCTGCTGACCCAGACCCTGCGGGGCATCGAGAAAGAAGGCCTGCGCGTGGACGAACAGGGCATCCTGTCCCGCACCCCGCACCCCGCCGGACTGGGTTCGGCGCTGGCCAACGAGCACGTCACCACCGATTACTCCGAATCCCTGCTCGAACTCATCACGGGCACGCATACGGACGTGGACGCCCTGCTGGCCGAGCTCACCAACACCCACCGCCACGTCTACAGCGTGCTGGACCATGAACTGATCTGGAACCAGTCCATGCCCGCCACGCTGCCGCCGGAAGCGGACATTCCCATCGCCTGGTACGGCAAGTCCAATACGGGCATGCTCAAGCATGTGTACCGCCGCGGCCTGGCCGAGCGCTACGGCAAGACGATGCAGTGCATCGCCGGCGTACATTACAACTTCTCGCTGTCCGAGGACCTGTGGTCCGTCCTGGACACGCAGCCCGGTTCGGCGCAAGACCGCCGCTCGCGCGGCTACATCAGCCTGATCCGCAACTTCACGCGCTATTCCTGGCTGCTGATGTACCTGTTTGGCGCAGCCCCGGCGCTGGCCAGCGATTTCCTGCGCGGCCACGACCACGCGCTGGAAAAGCTGGGCGGCCACACCCTGTACCTGCCCTACGCCACCAGCCTGCGCATGAGCGACCTGGGCTATCAGAACAAGGCGCAGTCGCAGCTCAAGCTTTGCTACAACGATCTGGACACCTTCCTCGGCCGCCTGTACGACGCCGTGACGCAACCCTGGCCCGACTACCAGAAGATCGGCACGCATCGCAACGGCGAATGGATCCAGCTCAACACCAACGTGCTGCAGATCGAAAACGAGTACTACTCCAGCATCCGGCCGAAACGCGCCACCGGCCGCTGCGAACGGCCCATCACGGCGCTGGCCGAACGCGGCGTGCAGTACGTCGAAGTCCGCTGCCTGGACATCGACCCGGCCTCGCCCGTGGGCATCGACGCCGCCACCTCCCGCTTCGTGGACGCCTTCCTGTTGTTCTGCACGGCGTCCGACAGCCCCTTCTTCCCGGCCAATGGCTACTGTCAGCGCAGCGCCGACAACTTCTCGGTGGTCGTCAAGGAAGGCCGCAAGCCGGGCCTGATGCTCGACCGCGAAGGGCAGGCCGTGAGCCTGGCGCAATGGGGCCGCGAACTGCTCGACCAGATCGCGCCCTACGCCGCGCTGTTCGACTCCGCGCTGGGCGGCAGCGCCTACGCCGAGGCATTGGCGGCGCAGCGCGCCAAGCTTGAGCAGCCGGACTCCACGCCGTCGGCGCGCCTGTTGGCGTCGCTGAAAGACAGCGGCCTCTCGTTCCACGACTACTCGTTGGACCTGAGCCGCAAGCATGCGGACGCGCTGCGCGCGCAACCCCTGCCGTCGGATCTGGCCGCCGCCTATCGCGAGGCCGCCGCGCAGTCCGCCGCCGAGCAACTGCGCCTGGAGCAGTCGGACACCGAAGACTTCGCGACCTACGTGGCGCGCTACCACGCCGCGCTGAAGGCGCCGCGCAAATAAGGCGTATCGTTAAGGTTTGGTCCGCGTGGCCCGGCAAAGGGGCCGCGCGGACCGCAGCAGTCAAAAAGGAGATTTTCCATGCGCCGCACCGCAACAATCCTGCTGGCCCTGGCCGCCAGCATGGCGGGAATCGCCCATGCCGCGCCGCCGCCCATGCAAACCGTGCCCTCGGTGGACCTGAAGCGCTATGCCGGCATGTGGTACGAAATCGCGAATTTCCCGATGTTCTTCCAACGCAATTGCGTGGGCGACACCACGGCGGAATACACCGCGCATCCTGACGGCACGATCGGCGTGAACAACCGCTGCCGCACCAAGGACGGGGATATCGATTCGGCGTCGGGCACCGCCACGGTGGTCGAGGGCAGCAACAACGCCAAGCTGGAAGTCTCGTTCGCCAAGCCGTTCAAGGGCGATTACTGGGTGATCGGACTGGATCCGGAATACCGCTGGTCCGTCGTCGGCACGCCCGACCGCAAGTATCTGTGGATTCTCTCGCGTTCGCCGCAACTGCCCAAGGAAGAGCTGGACAAGGCGCTGGCCGCCGCCACGGCGCAGGGCTATCAGCTCGACGAGCTGCGCTACACCCCGCAAAAGTAGGTCGGCGCCGGCTCTTGCGGCGCACTGCCCCCGTCAGCCCGCGTAATCGCGGGCCAGGCGAACCACCGTCACGCCAGGCTTGAGCTGTCGCAGCGACGGCATGATCAGCGTGCAGTGGTCGTACGGCGTCACAATGGGCTGCTCGTCGGCCCAGCCGATCAGCGAGCCGGCCTTTTCAAAGGTTTCCAGGCCCGTCCAGCCGCCGGCGAAACGCACGTTCATGGACGGCGCCACCACGGCATCCGTCACTTCCAGCACCCGCTGCCCGGCGGGGTCGGGCAACAGCCACCCGTCGGGCAGGTCCGCCGTATCCACCACCCCCGACTCCACGAGCATCCGCGCCACCATGTCGCGCGCCACCTCGCGCGACGACAGGTCGCCATGGAATCCGCATTCGATCAGCAGGGCGCAGGCGTCTTCCCGGGCCGGATCGCCGAAGTGTTCGAAATCGCGCATGCGCACGCCGTCCTTGTGGCCGGCGTCGACGATGACATGCTGCGGCGCCTTCAGGCGACGCGCCAGCGCGATATTGCGCGGCAGGACGCCCGTCAACAGCAGGGGCGCGCCGGGCTCGTGCATCGAATGCAGGTCCAGCAGCCAGTCCGCGCGCCGCACCCAGGGCCGCAGCGCCGCGCCGCGCTGCCGGTCCGGCGTCGTCGGATTGTCGAGGCGCTCGGCGCTCCAGACGCGGTTCATGTCTTCCTGCACGAAACGCGAGGCGTCGTGGCTGGCATGGTCGAAGCGGTCGAACGCATCCAGATTGCAGAAGGCCAGCACCAGGCTGCCGCGACGCGGGCGCACGCCCGCGGCCAGCAGATCCTTCAACGCCCATGCGCCGCAGAGTTCGTTGCCGTGCACCAGCGCGGACACCATGAGCGTCCGTCCCGGGACGCCCGAGTCAAAATGCCACACGCCCGGCGTGCCGGTGTTGCCGGCGCGCTCGGCGCTCAGGTCGGGGACGGAGAGCTTGAATTCCATGGTGTCAGTCGCTTGATGCCTGGTCGTTCGTTGTCGTGATCGGCTGCGGGCCGCTTATTGCGGCCCGCTTCTTGCAGCCCATTTACTGCAGCCGGTTTACTGCAGCCGGTTTACTGCGCTTCGATCTTGGCGGCCTTGACCAGCGCCGCGTATTTCTTGGTCTCTTCGGCTTGATAGGCCACGGGATCGATACCCGGCTTGGCGACTTCGCCGCCGGCTTCCTGCATCTTGGCGCGGAATTGCTCGGACTGCAGCGTCTGGTCCAGCACGCCGCGCAGCTTTGCCACGACCGGCTCGGGCAGGCCCGCCGGGCCGTAAAGCGCGAACCACAGATTGATGTCCACGGACTCGAAGCCCGGCGTCGCCGCCAACGGCGCGATCTCGGGCGCGGCCGGCGAACGCTTGTTCTCGGTCAGGCCCAGCGCCACGATGTTGCCGCTGCGCACTTGCGGCAGGCCCGAAGACAGCACAAGCATGCCGTAATCGAGCTGGCCGCTCATCAGGTCCGTGACCAGCGGCGACACGCCGCGGTAAGGCACGTGCTCGGCGCGCGTGCCGGTTGCCTGGTTGATCATTTCGCCGGCCAGGTGCAGCGTGGTGCCCACGCCGGACGAGCCATAGTTGAACGTGCCGGGCTCGGCGCCCTTGAGCTTCTGCAGATAGTCGGCGGCGGTCTTCACGCCCGAATTCTTGCTGGCGGCCAGCAGCATCGGCTGCGACGCCACGATGCCCAGCGCCGTGAAATCCTTGGCGCTGTCGTACTTCACCGCGGTGTTGATCATGCGGGCGATCACCATTTCATTGGTGGAACCCAGAAAGATCGTGTAGCCGTCGGGCGCGGCGCGCGCCACGCGTTGGGCGCCGATCGTGCCGCCCGCGCCGCCCACGTTTTCGACCACGACGGTCTGGCCCAGGCGCTTGCCCAGTTCTTCGCCCAGCAGGCGGGCGGTCAGGTCCAGGCTGCCGCCGGCGGGGTAGCCGACGATCAGCGAGATGCTGCGGGCGGGATAATCGGCCGCGCTGGCAACGGGTGCGGCGGCAAGGGCAGAGGCGGCGCCAAGCGCGACTAGCGCTGCGCGCAACGGGGGCAGGATGGACTTCATGAATTTCTCCCTGGGGTGCTGTGATGGACGGCGTAGCCGTCTCGTTTGAGTTTCGGGAGACATTTTCGGACGTGGCTTAATCGAAAGCCGTGCCGAAACGGCACATCTTTGTGCTTATCGAGCTTTTTGCCCGGAATCAGGCCTTGCGGTTGGCGGTGGCTTCCCAGGCGGCCTCCGCCAGATCCGTCAGCCGGGCGCGCGGCCGGTACAAGCGGACCTCGAAGGCGATCTCTTCGCTGCGCCCGCCCAGCGCAACCAGCACCCCGCGGCGGCAGTCCGCGGCAACCATGGACCAGGGCAGCCACGCCACGCCCACGCCCTTGGCGACGGCGCCATGCGCCGCGTCCAGGGAATCGCTGCGCACGAAGGGCGTCAGGGCATAGGGCGTGGCCTCGAGCCGGTCGCCCACGATGCGTTCCATCGCCAGCCCGCCCGTGTAGGTGATCAGCGGCACGGCCGCTCCGCCCTCTTGCAGCAGATAGCGCGGCCGCCCGCGGGCGTCCACCTGGCTGACCGGCACCAGCTTGTCGGTCGCCAAGGTCATATAACGGTAGCGGGCGGGGCTCAAGGGCACGGACAGGGCCGGATGCTCGTAACAGCACAGCAGATCCACCTTGCCCTGCTCCAGCCGGATCACCAGGTCCTGCGCCTTGCCGGTGGATAGTTCGACCTGCGTGCCCTCCGTCAGCACCTTGGGCGTCCGGTGCCGCAGCCGCGCAATCCAGTCCGCCACCAGCGTGCGCGCCAGGCTGCGGCCCGTGGCGATGCGCAGCACCGCTTCCCCGCCGGCGCCCGAGCTCCGGATACGGTGACGAACCAGTCCCATCTGCTCGATCACCTGCGTCGCGGTCTTCAGCAGCGCTTCGCCTTCGGGTGTCAGCGTCACCGGCAGACGCTGGCGCTCCACCAGCGGCGCGCCCGCCCAGGCTTCCAGCGCGCGGATGCGGCGCCCGAACGCGGGATGCGTCACATGGCGCAGTTCCGCGGCTCGCACGAAGCTGCCGGTCTGCGCCAGCGCAATCAGGTCTTCAAGAAGTTTCAGGTCCGCCATGGATGACAAGCTTACGGCATCGCCCGCCGTTCACCCCGCCGCCAGACCCATCATCGCCAGGGTGGCGCGCGTCAGATCGCTGTCCGGGTCTTCGAGTTCATTGACCAGATCGAAGTGGTTGCAATGCGGCGTGGGGATGCGCGTGGACGCCAGGCCCGCCGCATTCCAGGCCGCCTCGAAGGCAGCGGTCTGATTCTTGAAGCCCTGGGTCTCCCGGCCGCCCACGGCCAGAAGCATCGGACCCGCCTGTTCCGGCAGGTTGAAGATCGGGCTTTGATGGGCCGCCTGCGCCGGCGTCAGTTGCAGCCACGTGTTCGGCAGGATATCGCACAGCGGCCGCAGGTCGAACAGCCCGCTCAGCGCCAGCGTGCCCTTGACGATGTCGGCTGGCACGCCATAGCGGGCGGGCCAGCCCGGCGCGGCCAGCATGGCGGCCAGATGGCCGCCCGCCGAACTGCCTCCCACATACAGCCGGTCCGGGTCTACCCCATAGGCCGCCGCGTTCCGGTACAGCCAGGCCAGGGCGGAACGCACTTCGCGCACCACTTCACCCAGCGTGGCCTCGGGCACCAGCGTGTATTCCAGTGCGGCCACGGCGGCGCCCGCGGCGTTGAATGCCTCGGCCATGACCGGAGCGTCTTCCTTGGTTTGCGCGCGCCAGTACCCGCCATGGATGAACACGAACAGCGGGGCCGGCGCGCGCGAGGCGGCCGGCAGGAACAAGTCCAGCCTTTCGTCCTGGCCCATGCCATAGCGCAGGTCCAGCAGGCCAGGACGGCGGGTCTTCACCCGGGCCGACGACTCCGCATAGCGCCGCACGCAGGCGTCGAAGTCCTCGACCGACTCGCGCGCGTTGTATTGCACCTCGCGCTCGGCGATGGTCGGAAAGAAAAGGTCGATGCCAGTGTCATGCATGCCGGGCCTGCGAGTCGGGTTGCGAAATGATGCGTTCGATGAACTGGGCGGTCTTGCGGTAATGCGCGGCCAGCATGGCAACCGAGCCGTCGACGTCGCGCGAGATCGCGGCGTCCAGTAGCTGCCGGTGCTCGTCGTCGACATCGCGCTCCGGTCCATAGGCCGTGGCGCCCGCGCGCGCGGGGCGGCGATAGCGTTCGGTTTGCGCATAGAGCTGCGTGGACAGGTCCAGCAGCCAGCGCGACCGGCACGCGCCGATCAGCGCATGGTGAAAATCCAGGTGGCGCGCCTCCAGCAGTTCTTCCAGGTCCTCGGCGGGCGGAGACGCCTTGCCCGCCCGCTGCACGGCCAGCGTCAGCGCGTGGTAGGCCCCCACCAGCCGCGCCTCCCAGGCGTCGTCGGCATGGGCCAGCGAACGGCGCAGCGCGTCGCAGTCGATCAGGATGCGGGTCTCGCAGGCGTCCCACATTTCTTCCACTGACAAGGGCGCGATGCTGAAGCCGCGCGAGGTGGTGTTGATCACCATGCGCTCGCTGCGCAGGCGGTTGAGCGCCTCGCGGATGGGAGAAAAGCTGCTGCCATAGCGCTGCCTGAGCACTTCCAGCCGCAGGGACTGGCCCGGCGCGAAGGCGCCGCTCATGATGTCGCGCCGAAGCAGACGGTAGACCTGCTCGGACAGCGTGATTTCTTCTATTTCCGCATTCCCGCCCGATCCGGAATCGTCCTGGCGGGAAGCTTTGATTCTTGGCTTCAACATGCTCTCCAGATGTCGGCGGCTGCCCGCCGGCCCGCGCACAGGCGGCTCATTCTACCCGTGCGTGTGGGGCGTCCCGCGCTTGCTTCATATGCCAAGGTAGCGCTGCGCCAGTTCGGGTTGGGAGGACAATTCGGCGGGCCTGCCCGACCAGGCCACGCGCCCCTTGTCCACAATGTAGTGACGGTCGACCAGCGTCGCCATCTCGGGCAGATTCTTGTCGATCACCAGAATGGTCTGGCCTTCGCCTTTCAAGGCGCGCAGGCAGCGCCATATTTCCAGGCGGATCAACGGCGCCAGGCCTTCGGTGGCCTCGTCCAGGATCAGCAGCTTGGGATTCGTCATGAGCGCGCGGCCCACCACCAGCATCTGCTGTTCGCCGCCCGACAAGGTGCGGGACGACTGCGTCCGGCGCTCTTTCAAGCGCGGAAACAACGCATACACACGGTCCAGATTCCATCCGCCCTGCGCGGCGCGCGATGTGGCCACCAGGTTTTCCTGCACCGTCAGCGAGCCAAACACGCGCCGCCCTTCCGGCACCAGCCCCACGCCCAGGCGCGCCACGGTGCTGGGCGCGGAGCGCGCCAGCGACTGGCCGCGGAACGCCACCGCGCCGCCGGTGGCGGGCAGCATGCCCATCAGCGTCTTGATGGTAGTGGTCTTGCCCATGCCGTTGCGCCCGATCAAGGAGATCACTTCGCCTTCGCTGGCCTCGAACGACATGCCGAACAGCACCTTGCTGGATCCGTAACCGCCGGTCAGCCCGTCAACCTTCAACATGCTCTTCTCCCAGGTAGGCCGCGCGCACCTCCGGATGACGGCGCACCTCGTCGGGCGCGCCGCTGAACACCACGCGCCCGTAGACCAGCACGCTGATGCGGTCGGCCAGCGCGAAAACGGCATCCATATCGTGCTCGACCAGCAAGATGCCGTAGTCGCCTTTCATGCCTTGCAGCAGCCGCGTCATGCGCGCCGATTCCTCGGGGCCCATCCCGGCCATGGGTTCGTCCAGCAGCAACAGGCGCGGTGAACGCGCCAGCGCCACCGCCAGCTCCAGTTGCCGCTTCTCGCCGTGGGCCAGGTCCGCCGACCGCACGTGGCGGCGGTCTTCCAGCCCCACGTGCGTCAGCCATTGCATGGCCTCGGCCTTCAGGCCCGCGTCGTGGCGCGGATTGGACCAGGCCTGGAAGGCGCGGCCGCCTTTCAGCATGCGCGACAGGATCACGTTTTCAAGCGCGGTGTATTCATGGCAGAGCTCGGTAATCTGAAACGACCGGCCCAGCCCCAGCCGCGCCCGCTCGAAGGCGCGCAGCGGGGTCACGTCCTGGCCGTCCAGATGGATGGTGCCCGAGTCCGGCCGGATCTCGCCGCAGATCTGCGCGATCAAGGTGGACTTGCCCGCGCCATTGGGGCCGATGATGGCGTGGATTTCACCGGCGCGCACATCCAGATCCACGCCATTGGTGGCCACCACGGCGTCGAACGCTTTGCGCAACTGCGTCAGGCGCAACAGGCTGTGGGGAGCATCAGTCCGCATGGCGCGTCTCCAGCAGCTTGCCGAACAGGCCCTTCTGCCCCCACAGCACCACCAGCACCAGGATGGGCCCCATGTACAGCAGCCAGTGCTCGGTCAGCGAGGACAGCATTTGCTCCAGTCCCAGGAACACCGCCGCGCCCGCGATCGGACCCAGCAAGGTGCCCACCCCGCCCAGGATCACAATGGCCATCAGTTCGCCGGACTTGGTCCAGGCCGCCATGTCGGGCGTGACCAGCCCCGCATAATTGGCCCACAGCACGCCGGCCAAACCCGTGCCCACCGCCGACAGCACAAAGGCGCTCAGCCGGTATGGCGTGGGCGCCACGCCCAGATTCACCGCGCGCCGCTCGCTCTGGCGCAGCGCCTGCAGCACCATGCCGAAACGCGAATTGGTGACGCGGATGCACAGCAGCGTCCAGGCCGTCAGCAGCGCCAGGCAGACGTAGTAGAAGACCATCGGGCTTTCCAGGTTGATGCCCGGCAGCACATTGCGTTGCGGGATCATCAGTCCGTCGTCCCCGCCGTAGAACTGCAGGGACACCAGGATGAAGTACACCATCTGTCCGAACGCCAGCGTGATCATGATGAACTGCACGCCGCGCGTGCGCAGCGCCAGATAGCCGAATACCCACCCGGCCAGCGCGCACACGACCAGCGCGATCGGCCACACCACCAGGGCCGCGTTGCTGCCGTCCCAGCCGAAGATGGGGCCGGCCTCGGCGGTATGGAAGGCGATGATGCCGACCGCATAGCCGCCCAGCCCGAAGAACATGGCATGGCCGAAGCTGACCATGGCGCCGTAGCCGATCACCAGGTCCAGGCTGACCGCGGCCAGTCCGTAGATCAGAAAGCGCGTCACCACGCCGATCAGGAAGGGCGAGCCCGAGGCCAGCGCCGCGGCCGGCAGCAGGATCAGCACCGTCAACCCGGCCAGGCCCCAGCGGGCGCGATTCGTAAGTGTCTTTGGCATCATCATCCTCGCGCCGGAAACAGTCCGCCCGGCCTGGCGATCAGCACGATCGCCATCAACACATAGATACTGGCCGAGGCCATGCCCGCGGCCAGCGGGTCCGCGGTGGCCGGCGAGAACATCGTGGACAGCAGTTGCGGCAGGAACGCGCGTCCCATGCTGTCCACCATGCCCACCAGCAGGGCGCCCGCCAGCGCGCCGCGCACCGATCCCACACCGCCGATCACGATGACCACGAAGGTCGTGATCAGGATGCGTTCTCCCATGCCGATCTCGACGGCCAACAGCGGCGCGGCCATCACGCCGGCCAGTCCGCACAGCAAGGCGCCCAGGCCGAACACCAGCGTATAGAGCTTCTTGATGTCCACGCCCAGCGCGTCCACCATCTCGCGGTCGTCGGCGCCCGCGCGGATCAGCATGCCGATGCGGGTGCGGTTGACGAGCCACCACAGGCCCACCGCCACCAGCGCGCCAATGGCGATGAACGACAGGCGGATCAGCGGATACTGAAAGCCCGGCGCCAGGGTCACCGCCCCTTCCAGAAAGGAAGGGATGTTCACCAGCGGCGGACGCCGCCCGAAGATCAGGCTGACCGCCTCGTTCGAAAACAGCAGCAGCCCGAAGGTGGCCAGCACCTGGTACAGGTGATCGCGCTTGTACAGCCTGCGGATCACCAGCACTTCCACCGACACACCGTACAGTCCCGCGCCCAGCAGCGCCGCCAGCACACCAGCCAGGAACGATCCCGTGGTGCCGATGGCGTAGGCCGCGCAGTAGGCGCCCACCATGTAGAACGACCCATGGGTCAGGTTCACGACGCCCATGATCCCGAAGATCAGCGTCAGCCCGGCCGCCAGCAGGAAGAGCATGGCGCCGAACTGCAGCCCGTTGAGCAACTGTTCGAACAGGAGCGTCATGACGGCATCTTGCAGAATTGCGCGTAGGCGTCCTTGTCGTCGGACACCAGCTTGCGGACCAGACGCGGCGACAGGCTTCCGTCGCTGCCCTTTTCGATGCGCATCAGGTAGAGGTCCTGGATGGGATGCTGGTTGGTGTTCATGACGAACTTGCCGCGCAGGGACGTGAATTCCGGGCTGCGCAAGGCGGCGCGGAATTCCGTGGCCTTGGACAGGTCGCCGCCGGTCGCTTTCAACCCCACGCCGATCAACTGGGCGGTGTCATACGCCTGCATCGCGTAGTCCGTGGGCACGCGGCCATAGGCGTCCTTGAAGGCCTGCACGAAGGCCTTGGACTGCGGATTGTCGAAATCCTGCGACCAGATCCCCGTGGTGTACGAGCCCGCCGACGCTTCGCCCGTTGCCTGGATCATGCGCGCATCCATCGAGAAGCTGGGCATCAGCATCGGGATGGTCTTGTTCAGGCCCGCGGCCGCGTACTGCTTGACGAAGTTGATGCCGGTGCCGCCCGGATGGAACTGGTAGATGGCTTCGGGCGCCAGCGACCGCAGGCGCGCCAGCTCCACCGAAAAGTCGGACTGGTCAAGCTTGGTGTAGATCTCGGCGACGACCTCGCCCTTGTAGGTGCGCTTGAAGCCTTCGATCGCGTCCCGGCCGGCCTGGTAGTTCGGCGCCAGCAGCACCACGCGCTTATAGCCGAGCTCGTTGGCGGCCACGCCGCCGGCCGTGTGGAAGGCATCGTTCTGGTACGACGCCACGAAGTAGTTCGGGTCGCACTTTTCACCCGCGAAGTTCGACGGGCCGGGGTTCAGGCTGACATAGAAGGCGCCCGACTTCACCACGCTGGGCACGACCGCCGCCAGCACGTTCGAGAAGTTCACGCCGGTAAAGAGCTTCACGCCCGATTGCAGCAGGCGGTCGGCCGCCTGCTTGGCATTGGCGGGCTTGAGTCCATCGTCTTCATTGACCAATTGCACGGGCACGCCGCCCAGCTTGCCGCCGCCCTGCTTGACGGCCAGGTTGAAGCCGTCGCGTTCGTCTTCGCCGATGTAGCCCGCCGGCGTGGACAAGGTGGCGATGAAGCCGATCCTGACCGGCTCCGGGGCTGCCATCGCCACATTCGCGGCCCCCATCGAGACGGCGGCGGCCAGCATGGCGGTCATGCCGCCGAATACGTGCTTGTTGATCATGTTTTCCCCCTGAGGACTGGATTGCCCGCCTTGCGGCGGTGCGGGTTCTAGACGGCCACCACCGGATGGCGCAGCGTGCCGATGCCTTCCACGCAGGCCACCACCACATCTCCCGGCCACAGCCATTCCTGGGGCTTGCGGCCCGCGCCCACGCCCTCCGGCGTGCCGGTCGCGATGATGTCGCCCGGCTCAAGCGTGATGCCGGCGCTGATGTCCGAGATCAGGAAAGGCACCTTGAACAGCATGTGGCGGGTGTTGGAACCCTGCTTCTTTTCGCCGTTGACCGTCAGCCACAGATCCAGCACCTGCGGATCGGGGATCTCGTCGGCGGTGACGATGCAGGGGCCGAACGGCGCATAGGTGTCCTGGCCCTTGGAGTAGATCCACTGGCCGGCCCGGCGGCAGTCGCGGGCGCTCATGTCCAGCATCACGCTATAGCCGAACACGTAGGACAGCGCGTCCGCCTCGGCCACGCGTGTCGCACGCCGGCCCATGATGACGGCCAGTTCCACTTCCCAGTCCAGTTGCTGCGTGATCTTGGCGTTGTGCTCGATGGCGTCGCCCGGACCGATGACGGTGGTAGGCGGCTTGGAAAATATCACCGGCTGCTTGGGCAGGTCGGCCGAGGTGTCCAGCGTGCGGCTGGACTCCGCCACGTGTTCAACGTAGTTCAGGCCGATGCCGAAAATGTTCTTGCGGGGCCGTGGAATGGGCGCCAGCAGTTTCACGTTTTCCTGGGGCAAGGCCGTGCCCACGGGCCAGGCGCCGCGGAACGACTCCAGCAGCCGGCTGGCTTGCGCCACGGCAACCGGCCCCAGGTCGATGAAGGCGAGCATGTCGTCGGGCAGGTCGACGCCGCCGGCGCGGCCCAGCAGGGCCAGGTCCACCACATAGCCTTCGGCCAGCGCGCCAAGCCGGGCGGCGGCGGCGGGATGAGCGCGAAAAGTCACCAAGCGCATAGGTACTCCATAGATTCAGGACGAGTTGAGCCGGGCGCGCGGGCCAGGCCCGCGCGGCGGATAAAGATTCGATGGGGGGTCGGGCGACGCTAGATCAGCACTTGATGGCCGTCGTTTTCCTTGACCGCTTCTTCGCGGTAGAGCGCCAGCGACCGCAGCACGGGCAGGTCGTTGAAGCAGAACAGGCAGGCATCGTCGTTGGAAGACAGGTTGGCGTGTTCGTGGATGGCCCAGGACGGCACACAGAAGATGTCGCGTTCCGTCCAGTCGTAGCGCTTGCCGTCGATGATGGAAAAGCCGCTGCCCTTGGCCACCTGATAGATGAAGCTGCCGGTATGGCGATGGGCCTTGGTGTGTTCGCCGGGCCGCAGCATCTGCATGCTGGCGCCGATGGTCGGCATGACCGGGCCGCCCGTGGCCGGGTTCACGTAATTCAGCAGGATGCCGTCATAGGGACTGCCGTCGGTGGTGCGCGCGTAGCGGCGCAGCGCCTCGTACGTGGGTTCCCATTCGTACTTGAATAGCGGGGAATAGGGCTTGGTCCACCCCGACACCTGGGGCCGCAGGGCCACGCCGCCCCATGCCGCGCTGGTGTCGTCCACCGGATGGGTGACCGTCTGGTTCAGGTCGGGATGCACGGCGTAAAAGCCCGCTTCCAGCGCGTTGACCAGCGGGATGTCCAGGCCGTCCTGCCAGATGCAGGTGGTGCCGTCTTCGGCAACGCCGTGCTCGTGCCAGGTGCCGTTGGGCGTCAGCACGAAATCGTTCGCGCCCAGGGTCATCTTGTGGCCGTCCACCACGGTGTACGCGCCGCGCCCTTCCATGATGAAGCGCAGCGCCGAATGCGAATGCTTGTGGGCGGACGCGAGCTCACCGGGCTGCATCACCTGCAATCCGGAATACAGCCAGCCCACGGCGGCGGCCACGTCGCGGCGGCCGGGATTGTTGAGATAGATGACGCGCCGCCCCGCTTCTTCGGGAGACACCAGTTCGGCCGACCGCAGGACATGGCCGCGCAATTCCTGGTAGCGCCACACCACCGGCACCGACGCGGAACGCGGCGCCCAGGGCTCGATCTTGTTCGCCACCGTCCACAGCGCGCCCGTCTCCAGGCGAGCCAGCTCCTGGTAATAGGCGATGCGCTCGGGCGAATCAGCCACATTGGCGCGGCCTGCGGTGTCCTCGCGGTAGGTGTCGTACCGGTTCGCTTCCATCTGATTCCTTTTTTATAAAAATCACTGGATTTTCGAAAATCATAGTGGCGAGGCCCGGATCGGGCAATGATTGCGCACTAGGGGTTTTCCTTGAGAACCGGCAAGCGGGTCGGATTTATTGGCGCACCGTCAAAAAATACTGTACAAAAACACAGTGCGACGTGATACATTTCGCTCGCCCGAAAAACTGTCGTCCAGGGGAGAATCCTGTGTCAGAAGCTGCTCATCTCGTCCAGTACATCGTCGTTCCCTATCGCGCCGCCGCCAATGGCGTCGCCCCCGGGGAAATCCGTCCGGCCAGCAGCGAATTCGGAGCCATCCGGATCGCGAATTCGATGGCATCCAAATTCGCGGGCGTCGCCGCGTATGAAGTGCTGATCGACAAAGAAACCGGCGACATGGAATCGCCCCGCATCCTGGCGCAGATCGGCACCGTGCCCTCGCTGGACGACTAGCTCCCGGCCTGGCGCGGGCGGCGTAAAGCCGCCAGGCACGCGCCACCGGGCGCCGGACCCTGGCCTGCCCGCAGGGGAGCCAGGTCCGGCCCGGCGTCAGGTCAGCGCAATGCCGCCGTCGACACGCAGGTTCACGCCGGTGATGAAACTGCTGTCGTCCGACGCCAGGAACAACGCAGCGCGGGCCAATTCCCCCGATTGCGCCAGCCGTCCCAAGGGAATCGCCGCGGCCACGCTCTGCTCGAACGCCGAGCGGTCCGATTCCGCCACGCCCAGCTTTTCAAGAATGGGGGTGTCGGTGGGGCCGGGGCTCAGCACGTTGACGCGGATCTTCCGGGCCTTGAATTCCAGCGCCCAGGCCCGGGCAAAGGCTTCGATGGCCGCCTTCGAGCCCGCGTAGACGGCGTGGCCGTCCAATACCTTCGCGCTCGCGATCGAGCCCGTCAGAATGATGGAGCCGCCGTCGCGCATCAGCGGCAACGCCTTGGTGACACCAAAGAACACGGCGCGCGTGTTGGTGCCGAACTGGATGTCGTAGCTGTCGGCGCTGACGGCTTGCGACGGCTCGATATTGTTCATGCCGGCGTTCGCCATGTAGATGTCGATGGCGCCGTACCGTTCGCGCACTTGCGCCACCAGGCGATCATGCGTGGCCAGCTCGCCGACGTCCCCCACCACGCCGAAAGCGGATGCGCCCAGCAGCGCCACCGCATCGTCGACGGCCCGCTGCCGGCGCCCGAGAATCGCGACACGCGCGCCTTCGGCGATGAAGGCCTGGGCGGCCGCGAAGCCGATGCCGCTGTTGCCGCCGGTGATGACGGCGGTCTTTCCTGAGAGTTTTTTCATGCTTGTTCCTTCATGGGCACGGATAGCCGCACGGCCTGTTGAAGTCAGTAATCCCAGATGACCGGAACCCAGCGAAACGCGTCGCCGTCGACCGCCACCCGGCCTACGGACGGGAACGGCAGGTGAGCGGCCACCAGCAGCCCGCGGCTTTCCGCCAGTTCCCGGAACAGCCCGATCCGGACAGCGGCCGATTTCTCGGGATCGTGTTCGAAGCCGTTGTGCCACTCGGGGTGGTCGAACCCGACCGGGAACATGGCGTCGCCGGCAAAGGTCAGCCGGTCATCGCCCGAGATCAGATCGACCACGCTGTGCCCCGGGGTGTGGCCGCCGGTGACACGGACGATCACGCCAGGCGCCACCTCGTAGCGGTCCTCGAAGGTCCGAATCCGGTCGCGGTATTCGTTGTAGAAGCTGGTGGCCGTGGTCTTCAGCACCGCGGGCACAGGCTTGGGCATGACGGTCTGCGTGAAATCGGGCGAGGTCCAGAAGTCGACTTCGGTCGCGCATACGTGGATGCGCACGTCGGGACGCAGGCGCTCCTTCACGCCGGCGACAAGCAAGCCGCCCACGTGATCCATGTGCATGTGGGTGATGATCACGTCCGTCACGGATTCCAGCGGAATGCCGGCGGCCTGCAGGCGCTGCGGGAATTGCCCAGCACGCGGGAATCCCGGGAACTGCCCGCCCAGCCCCGCGTCGATCAGGATGGTCTGGTCTCCGCTGCGGGCCACCATCACGTTCAGCGGCCAGTCGAATGCGTCCGGCGGCATGTACATGTAGTCCAGCCAGTTCGCCAGGTCGGCGGGATCGGCATTGGTCGCCATGGTCGAGGTGGGTAAGGGCAGCACCCCGTCGCTGACGACAAGCGCGTCGATGTCGCCGATTTGCAGCGCGTAACGCGAAGGAACCAGATCGATGGGCTTCTGGCCGACGGAATTCGTGGGATTGATTACGGAAGACATGGCGGAATCTCCAAAAGAAAAGTGAAACGTGTCAGGCAGAGGCGTTCAGAAAATCGAGCAGGTCGGCATTGATGCGGTCCTGCAGGGTGGCGGTCAGGCCATGCGGCGCGCCGGGGTAGTAGATTTCCCTGGCGTTCTTCACCAGGCGTGCGGCCTTCTTCGCCGAATCGTGCACAGGCACGATCTGATCGTCCTCGCCGTGCATGAACAATGTCGGCACGTCGATCTTCTTCAGGTCTTCGGTGAAGTCCGTCTCGGAGAACGCCTTGATGCATTCGTAGGCGTTCTTCTGGCCGCTTTGCATGCTCCACAGCCAGAACTGGTCCAGCAGTCCTTGCGACACCTTGGCGCCAGGGCGGTTGGCGCCGTAAAAGGGGATGGCCAGCTCTTTGTAGAACTGCGAGCGGTCGCCCGCCACGCCCTCGCGGATGCCGTCGAAGACCTCGATCGGCAGGCCTTCGGGGTTGGCGGCGGACTTCAGCATCACCGGCGGCACCGCGCCGATGAGCACCGCGCGGGCCACGCGTCCGGTGCCGTGGCGGCCGATGTAGCGCGCCACTTCGCCGCCCCCGGTGGAATGGCCGACCATCGTGATGCGCTTCAGGTCCAACGCTTCGATCAGTTGCGCCAGATCGTCGGCGTAGCCATTCATGTCATTGCCGGACGAGGATTGCGACGAGCGCCCGTGCCCGCGGCGGTCATGCGCGATGACACGAAAACCCTTGCGCGCCAGGAAGTGCATCTGGCCGTCCCAGGCGTCCGCATTGAGCGGCCAGCCATGCGAGAAGGTGACGACGGGGCCGTCGCCCCAATCCTTGTAATAGATCTGCGTACCGTCTTCAGTGGTGATGGTGTTGCGGGTCATGGACGTGCTCCGGTTGGGGTTGGGCGTTGCGTTGCGTCGTGCTTCGGTGATCGACGACTGCATCGTAGGTCTGGCGTTTTTTGCCCGGTAGGCCCGTGACGGGAAGCACGCTGTTGTGCGGCGCGCACCAATGCGCAACGGCGCAGGGGCGCGCACGCCTGGGGCTGTGCGCGGCACGATTGTTGTCGCCGGGACAACACCATGCGTCCTTGCGCGGCCCTACCGCCCCGCCCGCCGCATCTCTAGCATTTGTCCTACTGGAGCGCCCAAGGGCGCGGGAGCGACATCATGCATCTGGGAAAGTCCTACCGCTTGAGCGAGTTCATCGTCTGGACCCGCAGGAATATCTACGGCCTGCTGGCGCTGAGCCTCGTGCCCGTGCTGCTCTATCAGGTCGCTGGCATGAAATGGCTGACCCTGCCCTTGTCGGTGGTGTCGCTGCTGGGCACCGCCGCCACCTTCGTCGTCGGCTTCAAGAACGTGCAGACCTACGCGCGCACGGTCGAAGCGCAGAAGATCTGGATGAGCATCGTCAGCGCCAGCCGTTACTGGGGCGTGATCAGCCATACCTATGTCGGCAATGCCGAGCAGACCGCCGGCCTGCTGAAGCGGCACCTGGCCTGGCTGACGGCCTTGCGCTATCAATTGCGCGAGTCGCGCGCATGGGAAACCGTGGCAAGCCGGCCCAATACGGAATACCGGAAGCGGTACGTGATCCCGGAACGCAGCGAATCCCTGGAATCCGCGCTGTCCCGTTACCTGCCGCAAGAGGAAATCGCCGCGTTGATGCAGGCCGACGGCAAGGCCGCGCAACTGCTTGCCATGCAGGGCCGCGCGGTCAGAAGCCTGCTGGACCAGGGTGCCATCACCGCTTCGGAATATGCCGAGCTCAACAGCCGCATCCGGGAGTTCCTGGATCTGCAGGGACAGGCCGAGCGGATCAAGAATTTCCCGTATCCGCGCCAGTACGCGATCATCAACACCTTGTTCGTGCGTGCCTTCTGCGTGGTGCTGCCGGTTGGCCTGACAGGCCAGTTCGCTCAGCTCGGCCAGGACGTGGGCGGTTTCATGCAGGGCCAGATGGTATGGCTGGCGGTTCCGTTCAGCGTGATCATCTCGTGGATCTACACCTCGCTTGAGCAGGTCGGCGAAAGCACGGAGAACCCCTTCGAGGGCAGCGCCAACGACGTGCCGATCAGCCGCCTGAGCACGATGATAGAGCGGGACCTGAAGCAGATGCAGGGCCGCTCCGACCTGCCCGGGCTGTCCTCCAAGGTGATCGTGCTGTAGGCGCGGAGACCCGCCGCGCGCGCGCCCCGGGCGGCTGTCCCGCATGGGCGCTTCGCGCTTGTCGTCCCTGGCGCGCTGCGGCAAAATAGCCTGCCTTTCGCCCCCTCTCCCCATTGGCGTTGGCCCACTCCATGACCGACTCCGTGATCCTGTTCGACCGTCACCGCCCGCGCCTGTACGCGATCGCCTACCGCATGCTGGGCGCGGTGGCCGAGGCCGAAGATGTGGTGCAGGACGCATGGCTGCGCTGGCACGGCACGGACCGGTCCGTGGTCGATAACGCCGAAGCCTGGCTGGTCACCGTCACCACCCGCTTGTCCATCGACCGGCTCCGCGCGGCCAAGGCCGAACGGGCCCAGTACGTGGGCGCGTGGCTGCCGGAACCGATGCTGATGGCCCCGCCCTCCACGCCCGAGCAGATCCACGAATTCGCGGACGATGTTTCGGTGGCGTTTCTGTTCATGCTGGAACGCCTGTCGCCGGACGCCCGCGCGGCTTTCCTGATGCGCGACGTGTTCGACGCCGACTACGAAGACATCGCGCAGACGCTGGACAAGACCCCGGCCGCGATCCGCCAGCTCGTGCGGCGGGCCCGGCTGCAGCTACGGCAGGGCGCCCCGCGCGAGGCCGTGCCGCGCGCCACGCTGCAACGCCTTCTGCTGGCCTTCGCCGACGCCATGCAACGCAGCGACTTCCATGGCCTGCATGCCCTGCTGAGCGACGACGCCGAGCTCATCGGCGACGGCGGCGACAAGGTCTCCAGCTTTGCCCGCCTGGTGGGCGGCAAGCGCCTGGCGCAGCTTTTCTACGCGGGCACGCGCAGGTTCCGCGACGCGCTGCGCACCGAGGTGGTTCAGGTGAACGGGCAATGGGCGCTGCTGCGTTTCATCGATGGCAAGCTTGAATCCGTGCAGTCCTATGAAACCGACGGCGTACGCCTGACCCGGGTCCTGGTGCAGCGCAATCCGGACAAGCTGGCGCGCATCGCGGCCGCGCTGGCGCAAGGCTGACGCCGCCCCCGCGCCGCCGTTGGTGCATGGCGGGCAACATCGTGATCCCTTGCGCGGATCTACCGCCGCGCCGCCCCCACTTCTACGATGGGCCTGTCACCACTCAACCAAGGACAGGCCATGTCGAAGATCATGAAGTTCGGATTGCCCTTTATTGCCGCCGGGGCGTTGCTGGGCCAGATAGCCCACGGCGCGTCCCACCACGACGCGGCCGCCGCCAAGCCCGCCGATCCCATCGTCACGGAGCTGATGACAAAGAACCTGCCGGACATCCCGGGCAAGGATGCGCTGATGCTCATCGTCGACTACCCGCCCGGAGCCGCCGACCCCATCCATCGCCACGACGCCTACGGCTTCGTCTACGTGCTGGAAGGCAGCATCATCATGCAGGTCAAGGGCGGCAAGGAAGTCACGCTGACCCCGGGCCAGACCTTCTACGAAGGGCCGGACGACATCCACACCGTGGGCCGCAATGCCAGCCAGACCAAGCCCGCCAAGTTCCTGGTCGTCCTGATCAAGAAACAGGGCGCCCCGGCCTTGGTGCCGGTTAAATAGGGACGATTCAAGAAGGCCATCATGGCGGTGCCCGGCATAGGCAGCCCGGCACCCGCCACGCATAGCGGGCTGGCCATCCCCTTCGGAAAAACCAGCTTTTTTTCTTCGGGCCAGTGTCACAAAATTGCCCGGCGCGCCGTCTTAGGGGTAGGATCAACCCACTCGCGGCGCCGCCAACATGTCGACACCCTCTACAGCCTCCCCGGTCACCACCCAATCCAGCGGGCCAGATTCACTGGCCGACAGCTTCGCCACCAGCTACGCGGGCGTCATGGCATTCATCGCCGTCGCCGCGGAAGGCAACTTCGCCAAGGCCGGCGACCGCCTGGGCATCGGCCGCTCGGCGGTCAGCCGCAGCGTGCAAAAGCTGGAAGATCAGTTGGGTATCCGGCTGTTCGTCCGCACCACCCGCAGCACCTCTCTGACTGCCGAGGGCAAACGCTTCTATGAGCAATGCCATCCCGGCGTCGAGCGCATCATCCAGGCGCTGGACGACATGCGCGAACTGCGCGAGGGCCCGCCCACCGGTCAGTTGCGCGTGTGCTCCACCGTGGGCTTTGGCCGCAAGGTCGTCGCCCCCTTGCTGAAGGAGTTCCGGGAGATCAACCCGAATATCTCGGTGGAGCTGTTGCTGGATGACGGCCCCACCGACTTCACCACGGACCGCGTCGACGTGTCGTTCCGCAACGGCCGCATGGAAGACAGCCAGGTGATCGCCAAGAAAGTGATCCCCATGCAGATGATGCTGTGCGCCTCGCCCGGCTATGCCGCCGCGCACGGCCTGCCCAGCAGCGTCGACGAACTCGACGCCCACCGCTGCGTGAACTTTCGGCTGTCCTCGGGGCGGGTGTACGAATGGGAGTTCAAGGAGAGCGGCCACCTGCGCAAGGTTGCGCCGCCCGCCATGCTGACGTTCAACGATGCCGATCTCGTTCTGCAATCGGTGCTGGACGGCCATGGCATCGCGCAAATGGCCGGCTATCAGGTCTGCGACCACCTGCGCGCCGGCAGGCTGGTCGCCTGCCTGCCGCAACACGCGCCCGACGATCGCGGACATTACCTGTGTTTCCTCAGCCGCCAGCACCTGCCGGCACGCATGCGCGTATTCATCGACTACATGACCGAACGCATCCGCGCGCTGGATCTGCAAATACTCGACAGCCTGCTGCTCAAGCAGGCGTGAACGGCTATTGCGTCAACGCCACCACGCTTTCGATTCCGCCCTGGGCCATCTTGGAATACGGGCACAGGCGTTCCGTGTTGCGCACCAGTTCTTCGGCCACGGCCTTGTCCACGCCGGGCAGGTGGATATTGACATCCGCCGTCAGCGCGAACAAACCGTCCACGGGATCGCGGCCGAACGAGATGGTGGCCGTCACGGAGGCGTCCGGGACGGCCACGCCGGCCCGCCCGGCCAGCATGCTCAGCGCGCCGTGAAAGCACGCCGCATAACCGGCGGCAAACAGTTGTTCAGGATTCGTTCCCCCGCCCTTGCCGCCCAACTCGACCGGCAGGCGCAGTTCGACAAACAGCTCGCCATCATCGGAAATGGCGATGCCCGAGGCGCGACCGTGCGCGGCCTCTCCGCCGCGCACCGTCACGCTGGTGGTGTACAGGGGAAGGAAATCCTCGCCCCGGTACTTGTCCAGGAGAGTCTGGGGAGGAGGCCGCAGTTTGCTCATGAAGGTCCTCGTGCCCGCCGCTACTTTCGTGCGCCCGAACGGCTGAACCAGGTTTCGAAGTCGATCTTGCCCAGGCGCGGGCCGGATCCGGGCACCAGTGTTTCATCGGTGAGCAACGCGCCGAAGTAGCGCGCGCCCGCGTCTGCCTGCACGGTGCGTGTGTCGCCGATTTTACCCATGTAGCGTTGCGCCAGTTCGGCCAGACGCACCCGCTCGGGGCCGGCGATTTCCACGGTGCCGTTCACCGGCGCCCCCAGCGTGGCATCGGCCATCGCCCGCGCGACGTCGTCGGACGCGATCGGCTGGACAAAGGCGGGCGACAGCCGCACTTCGTCGCCCTGGGTGCCCGACTGCACGATGCCGCCCAGGAACTCGAAGAACTGCGTGCTGTGAACGATGGTGTACGGAATCCCGGCGGCCTCGATCAGTTCTTCCTGCGCGATCTTGCCGCGGAAGTAGCCGCTTTCGGCCAGGCGGTGCGTGCCCACCACCGACAGGGCGACGTGGTGGCGCACACCGGCCCGGGCTTCCGCCGCCAGCAGGTTGCGTCCCGAGGTCTGGAAGAACTCCAGCACGGCCCGGTCTTCGAACGAGGGCGAATTGGCGACATCGACCACGGTATCAACCCCGGCCAACGCCGGGTCCAGGCCTTCGCCGGTGATCGTGTTCACGCCGGTCGCGGGCGACGCGGCGATGGCCTCGTGGCCTTGCTCGCTGAGCAGTTTGACAAGTTTGGAGCCAATCAGGCCCGTACCGCCGATTACCAGGATTTTCATGATGAGTCCTTAGTTGAACTTGGCCTTGTCCAGGCCATAGGCCTTGTCGGCCGAGCCGGGCACGGTCTGGAAGCCCACGTTGAGGCGGTTCCATCCATTGATCGCCATGACGGCGAAGCTCAGGTCCGAGATTTCCTTTTCGGACAACTGGGTGCGCACACGCTCATAGATCTCGTCGGGCACGCCATGCGCGCCCAGCGTGGTCAGCGCTTCGGTCCAGGCCAGGCAGGCGCGCTCACGCGGGGAAAACTCGGTGGATTCGCGCCAGATCGCCACATGATGCAGGCGCAGTTCGCGTTCGCCGTGGATCTTGGCCTGCTTCACGTGCATATCCAGGCAGAAGCCGCAGCCGTTGATCTGCGAGGCCCGGATTTCGACCAGGCTCAGGATGGACTGCTCGATCGTGCCGGACTTCAAGAGCATGCCGAATTCGACGAATTTCTTGAACAATTCGGGCGATTGGGCAAAGGCGTTCAGACGTTGACTCATGATGGTTCCCTCGGATTGGTTCGGCGTCCAGCCAGTGCTGGACCGGGTGTGGTGTTTGCTTGGACAACGCCTGAATCGTAGGGCCGCATGGAAATCGGCAGAAGCCCCGGCCAAGGGACCATGATGTTGACGCAATGGCAACAATGGTTGGGGTGGCCGGCGGTCAGCCCGGGGCCTTGATGGGCGGGGGCTAACGTTCCGGCTGTCCGACGCCGCGCGGCGTCGCTACAAACAGGCCGCCGCCGGGCAAGTGCTTGCACGCGAAGCGATCGCGACTGAGGCACGGAATGGTGAAATCCCGGTTTCGGCCATCAGCGCTTGAGGTGACGCTCACAGGACGCACCCGGCGGGTGCGTTCACCACTTTGTTTTTATAGGCCTTTTCAGGGGCTCAGGCTGACGCTCGCAGCTTCTCGCGCAGCGTCTGCAGCAGTTCGCTCCAGTCCTGTCCCCGGCGATGCAGGGTCATGGACGGATACCACGGCGTGTCGCTGCGGTTGAGCTGCCAGCGCCAGTCGGGCATGGCCGGAAGCAGCAGCCAGGTCGGTCGGCCAAGCGAGCCCGCCAAGTGGGCGGCGGACGTGTCCACCGTGATGATCAGATCCAGGTTTGCCGCCAGAGCCGCGCTATCGGCGAAGTCGTTCAGTTCAGCGCCGGTCAATCGGAGCGTGGCGGCGGGGTTGCCAGCACGCCAGCGCTCGATGGCGGCGAGGTCGTCGTCGCGCACGTCCTTCTGCAGGCTGATGAAGTCCGCCGGCACGTCGAGCAGCGGACTCAGAACTTCAAACGGAATCGAGCGGTTGTGATCGTCCTGGTGGCTCGCGCTGCCGGACCAGGCCAGGCCGATACGCGGGCGCGCGCCCTTGGGACCCAAATATTCGGCCCAGGCTTGCGTGCGCGCGGCATCGGCTTGCAGTGTGTGAGTCAGCGGCCAGGGTTCGGCGCTGTGGCGCGACAGTGCCAGCGGCAGGCTCAGCAAGGGCGTGTGACGGTCAAAGACAGGGACCTCGTCATTCTGGCTGATGACGGTTACGCCGGGCAGGTTGGCCTGCAGCAAAGTCAGGAGAGGCGCCTGCACGAGGAAGATCACGCGGTCTGCCTGGTTGGGCAAGGCCGCCACGTAACGGCTGAACTGCAGCGTGTCGCCCAAGCCTTGTTCTGCATGCACCAGCAAGGTCTTGCCTTGCAGCGATGATTCGCCCAACCAGGGCGCACCGCTGAAGGGCATGGTCTGCACGCCATCGCGCCAGCGCCACTCGTAGTCGCGCCAACCATGAGTGTATTGACCCAGCAGCAAGTTGGTCTGCGCCCGGTTGTTGCGCGCGCCGGCGTGGTCGCTGTCGATGGCAAGCGCTTGCTTGAAGTGACGCAATGCATCCTGAAAGCGCTGCTCGTCACGCGCCAGAACGCCGAGGTTGGTGTGCGCGTCCAGCAATCGGGGATCGAGTTTGAGCGCGGTTTCGTAGGCGGCTTTCTCCTGGCGGTGCTGACCTTGTGCGCCCAGCACGATGCCGCGCAGATAGTGCAGCGGCGCCATGCGCGGCGCCAGCGCCACGGTGCCGTCGATCAGCGCCAAGGCCTGGCCGGCGCGCTTGAGCCGCAGCAGGACGTCGACAATACGGCCCAACAGGGCAAGATCATTGTTCGAGGCGCGGTAGGCAGCGCGAAAGTGCATCAGCGCGCTTTCCAACCGGCCGGCCTTGAGGTTGACGCTGCCGGCGTCGCGCAACACGGCGATATCGTTGGGACGCAGGCGCGCGGCATCGTCAAAGCGGTCGGCGGCGAGGTCCAGGCGATCCAGGCGGCTCAGGGCATAGGCCAGCGAGCAGATAAGTTCCGCATCGTCAGGATGGGACGCGAGCGCCGGCTCCAGCAGATCTGCCGCTTGCCTGGCGTCGCCGGCGGTAAACGCGGCGGCGGCTTGCGCCAGAATGTCCAGTTTGGATTGGGCCTCTGCCATTGGTACTTCCCTAAAGCGCGCTCGGTGGAATTGGCTGCCGCATGGGCGGCGGCTGCAATTCTACTTGGCGCCTACGGGAGTCTCAAAGACTGGGGACGGGGATTGATCCGCGCAATTCGGGCGCAAAAAAAGGCCCAGAAAAAGGCCCAGAAAAACGTAAGTCCTTGATTCTGTGGTGCGCCCGACAGGAATCGAACCTGTATCAAGAGCTTCGGAAACTCTCATTCTATCCATTGAACTACGGGCGCAGCGCAAGGAGGCGGTATTGTACCTAGTTTTCCACGATCTGCATGAAGTGGATCAAATCTTCCGGCAAACTCATCGAAAACCCGTTCAGTTGCATTGGACCTGTGTCCCTGACACCGTTATATAATCCAGCGTTTGCTTGCAGGCGGGCATGGGTTGCCGCCGACTTGTGCAGTACTGATTTTCTGTTGCCGCCGCCAGGCGCCCCCGGTACCCGTTAGCAGGATTTGGTCATGAGCAACGAGCAGGAACACATAGAAGAGCACTCCTCCCCCATCAAGACCCCGAAGCAATTGATCGTAACGATCGTCCTGGCTTTCGTGGTTCCCATCGCCATCATCATCCTACTGGTGAACATGGTGGTCACCGGCAACAAGACGAACGCCGGCTCGGACGCGCTGTCCGGCGAAGCCATCGCCAGGCGGATCGCCCCGGTCGCGGGCTTCGAGCTTGTCGACGCCAACGCCCCCAAGGTCTTCAAGACCGGCGAACAGGTCTTCGCCGCCGTCTGTACGGCCTGTCACACCGCCGGCATTGCTGGCGCGCCGAAGATGGGCGACAACGCCGCGTGGGCGCCGTTCATCAAGGCCGGCTACGACGCCATGCTGAATGTGGCGCTGCACGGCAAGGGCGGCATGCCCGCCAAGGGCGGCAATCCGACGCTGTCCGACTATGAGGTCGCGCGCGCCGTGGTCTACATGGCCAACAAGTCGGGCGCCTCGCTGCCCGAGCCCGCTGCTCCCGCCGAAGAAGGCGCCAAGAAGGAAGCGGGCGCTGCTCCGGCCGCCGCGCCGGTTGCCGCCGCGCCTGCGGCTCCTGCCGCACCCGCTGCCCCGGCGCCTGCCGCCGCAGCCCCTGCCCCGGCGGCTCCCGCGCCGCAGCAGACCGCCGCCGTCAACCCGGCTGGCGAAAAGCTCTACAAGACCGTCTGTTTCGCGTGCCATGCCACCGGCGTGGCCAACGCCCCCAAGTTCGGCGACAAGGCCGCCTGGGAGCCCTTCATCAAGACCGGCATGGACGCCATGGTGCAGGTCGCCATGCAGGGCAAGCCGCCAATGCCCCCCAAGGGCGGCGCGGCCAATGCGTCGGAAGAAGACATCCGCGCTGCCGTGCAATACATGGTGGACGCCGCCAAGTAAGCGCCGCGCCGCGACGTGTTCGCGGACAAGAAAAAGCCCCTTGATGCATCAAGGGGCTTTTTTTATCGACGGACGCCGCGGGACGTCAGTCCGCCGACGATTTCAGCAACGACATGCCCAGTTGCACGCGGCGCTGCAGCCACAGGCTGGGACGGTAGCGGGGGTCGCCCGTGACGCGCTGCATGCTCTTCAGGATTTCCAGGATACGGTCCGCGCCCAGCTTGTCGCCCAGGGCCAGCGGGCCCGTCGGGTAGCCCAGCCCCAGCGTCACGGCCTGGTCGATGTCTTCCGGCGTGGCGATGTGCTGCTGAGCGATGTCGCTGGCGATGTTGACGATCATCGCCACGATACGCTGGGCGATGAAGCCGGGCGAATCCTCGATCACCGTCACCGGCACGCCGTCGGCGGCCAGCAGCGCATGCGCGGCGTCACGCCATTTTGCTTCGGTCGCGGGCGACGCCATCAGGGTGCGCCGCTTGGCGCCGTCGAACGCGTACAGCGCATCCAGGCCCACCGTGCGGGCCGCGTTCAGGCCTTGGGCGGAAACGGCGGTGGACACGTCTTCGCCGAACGGCGTGACGATGATCAGCGCATCGGCATCGGGCGAGGCGCCCGTCACCAGCGTGGCGCCGAGCTTTTCGACCAGCGCCGAGGCGCGCGCGTAGCCTTCCGCGTGCTTGGGGCTGACCCAGACCTTCAATCCTTGCGGCAGCGCCGGCACGGGCGCTTCCGCCGGCACCTGCTTCTGGCCGTCGGCGTAGACATAGAAGCCCTCGCCTGCCTTGCGGCCGATCAGGCCTCCGGCCAGGCGCACCGTCGTGATCGGCGACGGGCGGAAGCGCGGCTCGTCGAAGAACTGGCGATAGATGGACTCCATGACCGGGTGGGACACGTCCAGCGCGGTCAGGTCCAGCAGTTCGAACGGACCCATGCGGAAACCGGCCTGCTCGCGCATGACGGCATCCACCTGGGCGAAGGTGGCCACGGCCTCCTGCGCCACCCGCAGGCCTTCGGTGTTCATGCCGCGTCCGGCGTGGTTGACGATGAAGCCGGGCATGTCCTTGGCGCGCACGGGCGTGTGGCCCATGCGGCGGGCCAGCTCGGCCAGCGCGTCGCCGACCTCCGGCGCGCTGCGCAGGCCGTCGATGACCTCCACGACCTTCATCAGCGCCACCGGATTGAAGAAGTGGTAGCCGGCCACGCGTTGCGGACGCTTGCAGGCCGCCGCGATGGCGGTGATGGACAGGGACGACGTATTGGACGCCAGGATGCAGTCTTCGGAGACCACGCCTTCCAGCGCCGCGAACAGGTCGCGCTTGACGTCCAGCCGCTCGACAATGGCCTCGACCACGAGCTGGCACTTGGACATGTCGGTCAGCGCGGTGGCGGATTCCACGCGTTCCAGCGCGGCTTGCGCGTCGGCGGCGGTCAGCTTGCCCTTTTGCGCCAGCTTGTCCCAGGTCTGGCGCAACGATTCGCGCGCGGCGGCAACGGCATCGGCGCTGGTGTCGTACAAGCGCACGCGCAAGCCGGCTTGCGCCGCGATCTGCGCGATGCCGCGCCCCATCGCCCCGGCGCCCACGACGCCGATGGTTTGAATCTCCGTCATCAACTATCTCCTGCCTGTATTGGAATGGTTCGTGCGCCGCGGACGTGGCGCAAAGGCGCGCGGCAGGCGGCACGGGGCCGCCCCGCGTCCGCTCAGGACCGGCTCTGCGCCAGCGCCTGGATTTCGTCGGCCGACAGGCCGAGCTTTTCGGAAAGGACCTGCTCGGTGTGCTCGCCCAGCATGGGCGGCGCGCGGCGGTACTCGACCGGGCTGCCCGAGAACTTCAGCGGGCTGGCCGCCATCGGCACGGCGCCGGCCGCCGGGTGCGGGAGTTCCCGCTTCATGCCGCGGGCCAGGACGTGCGGATCTTCGTAGACCTGGTCCAGCGTGTTGATCGGGCCCGCCGGCACGCCCACGCCTTCCAGCGCGGTGAGCCAGTGGTCGCGTTCGCCTGTAGCCATGCGCTCGACCAGCAAGGGCACCAGTTCTTCGCGATTCTTCACGCGCTGCGGATTGGTGGAGAAGCGCGGGTCGGCCGACAGTTCCGGCAGGCCGATCGCGCCGCAATAGTTGCGGAACTGGCTGTCGTTGCCGACGGCCACGATCAGGTGGCCGTCGCTGGCCGCGAAGACCTGGTACGGCACGAGGTTCTGATGCGCGTTGCCGGCGCGCTTGGGCGCGGCGCCGGAGGTCATGAAGTTAAGGTTCTGGTTGGCCAGCATGGCAACCTGGCAATCCAGCAGGGCCATGTCGATGTGCTGGCCCAGGCCGCTCCTGGCGCGTTCGTGCAGCGCGGCCAGGATGCCCACCGTGGAATACATCCCGGTCATCAGATCGGCCACGGCCACGCCCGCCTTTTGCGGGCCGCCGCCGGGCAGATCGTCGCGCTCGCCCGTGATGCTCATCAGGCCGCCCATGCCCTGGATCATGAAGTCATAGCCGGGACGGCTGGCGTACGGGCCGGTCTGGCCGAAACCGGTGATCGAGCAATAGATCAGGC
>RCUJ01000096.1_pt1 | contig 48153 bp, 54 predicted proteins | sample 2166321 | NCBI WGS metagenome assembly RCUJ01 (sample SAMN09932808, study PRJNA488358) | compost metagenome | feature: garden; material: soil; isolation source: compost soil in an enriched community after 118 h of incubation | place: Germany: Experimental Botanical Garden Goettingen | collected... | reverse complement strand
CGCTAATAGGTTGATCCCGGTAATAGCCTGCGTCTATCGCGAACCCCGGAATTCGTGGAGCCGCGCGCGGATCGCCGGGGGTTTGGCCGCGTGACCCCCGACTTTCGATAGGGCCTGGCTATGGCCCCCCGGGCGCCGGGCAAAAAGAAACCCCGCACTGGGCGGGGCTGGAGATCAGGAGTGGTTGGTGGGGCCGGACCATCTACCCCGGGCGCCGGGCTTTCGCTGCCACGGCCAGCGGAACGGGTACTGGCGCTGGAGCTTCAGCAGGACCGGCAGCAGGGCGGCCTGGATTTCACGGGGTTTCGTCAGGGCCTGGACGCCGAGCAGCACGCAGACAATGAACATGCCGACCCGGATCGTGACCGCCTCGATCGCGGCGCGAGCACGGGACCGGCGCATCAGCGGCGCTTCCTGGCATTGGCCTTGCGGTTGCGGCGCTTGCGGGCTTCCCGCTTGTCCTGCGCCACGGTGCGCGTGCTGGTCCGGCTCTTGGCATAGAAGCTGGGGAACAGGGCGTCCAAGGAGCGGCCGCGGCTGGAGCGCTTCGGCGTCGCGGGCAAGGCGCGGCTCAGGTCTTGCGCGCTGACCTGGAGTGCGCCCATGCCGAGGGACCCGAGAACGGCCATAGCCAGGGCGCGGCCGATAGAAGAATTTCGCATGTGTGGTCCTTGTGATTCAACAAATGGTGGAAACCGTACCGCGCGCGAGGTAAGCTCGGCCGGCAGGTCGCATTCTCCCCGCGTCTGCGCCGACAGTCAACCGGCTGTTGGAAATTCACCACGAGGTTGAAGATGAATAAGATCGTCCTCGGGGCAGGCGCGGTGCTCGTTGCGCTGCTCTGCCTCACCACCTGGCGCTGGTCCGCCGCCGTCGAGCGCGAGGGCAAGCTGTCCGCCACTGTCGCGCAGCGTGACCAAACCATCCGCGACCAGGACAAGGACCTGGCACTGGCGCGCGGCCGGGCCACCATCCTGGACCAGTCGCTTACCCTCCTGGCCGGCGACCGCCAGGCCGTGCGCGATGACCTCGCTCAAATCCAATCCCTGATCCAAAACCTGCCCCGCTCCGAAGGAGATAGCGATGCGTCGTTCCAATGCCTTGATGTCCCTCTGCCTGCTGCCGCTGCTGGCCTCCTGCGCAAGCCATGATCCAGTGGTGAGGACGCGCACGGTGTACCAGCACTTGCCGGACGTGTACCTGCTGCCGTGCCCGGTGCCCTACGGCGCGACCACCTACCGGGGCGCCATTGACCTGGCCGAGCGCCGCAAGGCCGCACTGGAGGAATGCAACAAGCAGATCGCCGCGGGCCGCCAATATCAGGCTGACGTGAAGGCCAAAGAGGGCACCACCCCGGACCAGTGACGGCGAAACCGCCAACCCGGCCTGAATTCGGTTTTTTCGGAATTCAGGCTATTTTTTCGCCCAAAACAGGCTGGGTTGGATTGTTGGGTTTTGGTGCCATACCCTTTAACATATACGAAGCATTATCGAGGTCTTCCTTTTTTCTTCGCATACGTAAAGGGTTAGGGGGGTAAATCCAACAATCCAACCCACTGGGACAAAAAAGTGCCCGGACTGGCCGGGCGGAACTAGGGAAAAAACCGAATTCAGTTTTTTCGGAGTTCAGAAGAAGTCTTCGATGTCCTCCGGGTAGGTTTCTGCGGGGCGGGTTGGGTTTGTGGTTGGCGCGCTTCCCAACCCATTTTCGCCATCACCGTCGTCGAACGGGTCGAACTCCGGCTTCTTGAGCACCAGGCCTCGGAACGTCAGAACGCCCTTCGGCGTGTATTTCGTGACCCCGGGCACCGAGCACAGCTCGTCGTAGAAGTTATTGCGACCCCACTTGTTGCCGGCGTTCTCGTTGGCGACGTAGGCCTGGAACGTGTCCCAAACGTCCGACGCGCGCTCGCGGTGGTCGTCATCCCCGGTGACCTGGATGTGCTCGCTGATGAAGGCGGCCACGACGTTGCGCCGGCCGAGCCAGACGGCCTTGGCGCGCTCGCACGCGGCCGGCACCTCGAAGCGCCCACGCGCCTTCAGCCGCTCCCACCCCTCGATCAGGTGGTTCAGGATGCCGGGCAGCTCGTTCTTGCGGATGCGCGTCAGCAGGCCGCGGTCAACTTCGGACTCGACCAGGGTCGTGTTGAAGTGGAACACCAGCGCGCGCCTGGTCAGGCCGTAGGACAGGTCGGCGGTCTTCGGCCAGTGGTTGGTCAGGATCAGCGGTGTGGCGCGGCACACGAAGTTGAACGGCGAGCCGTACTTCGGGTTGGCGGTCATGCGCTTCGATTCCGAGAACTTCTTCAGCGTGCCATCCGGCAGCATCAGACCCTTCTCGAAGTCGTCGTCAACCATCAGCAGCTTGCCCACCAGCGACGATTCCGCGTGGTTGGACTTGCCCGAGCCGAAATCCCGCAGGCTCTGGCTGACCGAGCTGTTGGCGCCCAGCAGTTCCTGGAGCACGCTGGTCACGAAGCTCTTACCGTTCGAGCCCGTGCCGTAGAACATCACCCAGCAGGCCATGTCGCGCGTCGTCTGGACCAGGTAGCCCATCACCTCGTAGAGGTGGCGGATCACCAGCTCCGGCTCGTGTTGGTCCCGCATGATGCGCGCAATCGCCGCGTCCCATTCGGGGCATTCAGCCATAGGGTCGTAGTCGGTCGCGAGCTGGCCGGTGAGGCGGTTCGACGGGTCATGCTTGCGAAAGTCGTAGTCGTCGTCCTCGAACCAAAGCTCGCCGTTGCGGCAGTTCATGATCGAGTCGGACGGCATTTCGCGCACGCGCATCGGGTCTTCCGTACCGTCGCCGCCGCACTTTTTCTCGATGATGCCGCGCACCGAGTTCGAGAGCGCGTTCAGCGTGTCGGCACGGCCGGAGTCTTCCAGCACCGCCAGCAGCGCCTTGGAGTTCTCGTCGCCCCCGCTCAAGACCTTGGTGATGAGACGGTAGACACGGTTGTCCACCACCGAACCCGGGTACGGCCGCCAGAGGCCCTTGTCGTAGGCCCAAAACAGCTTGTCCAGGAACAGCAGGTGATCGCCCTCGTTGAAGAACAGGCGTAGCGTCTCGTCGGCGAGCCAGTCTTCCAGGCTCTTGCGGCGGCGCTGCTCGGATTCCTTGACGGCTTCCTTGCGCTGTTCCTTGATGGTGCGGCGCAGGTCTGCGTCGGACGCCTTCAGTCCGTCCTCTTCCGCCAGCTTCTTCAGCCGCGGCAGGATGGTGGTCATCTCGATGGGCGACAGGTCATACTGCGACACGTCGGCCAGGGCCTTCTTCAGCGTGGCAGCGATTTCGAGCTTCTGCTGGAGCTGGGCGAAGTCGCTACCTTCCTCGCGCACCTCCTTCATCACCGTCGCCATGGTCACGGACGACGACGATTTCTGGCGGAACGAGCGCCACACCTGCTTGCTGTTGCGCAGGTCGAACTTCTCGCTGCGCTCGGAAAAGTCGCACCAGATTTTGAAGCCGAGTTCGTTGCCGTTCGTCTCGTGATGCAAGGCCATGCCGACCTTCAGCCAGCCTTCGCGGTCCTCGCACCATTCGTCGATGTCCAGCGCGAACACGGCGTCGCGCATCTCTTCCTCGGTGAGCCCGAGGGGCGGCTGCCGCGCGAGCGCCAGCAGCATGTCGGTGTCATCGCCGCTGTCGGTCGATCCGCTCGCCTCGACGGCGCCGGCCGCGATCAGCTCCTTGGCTGACACGACGGGGCCGAGGCCCAGGTCCAGGTCGTCGAAGTCAAACTCGCGAAGCCAACGATAGGGCTTGCCGCTGTCCGGGTGGATCGAGGGCGGCATGGCAACCTGCTTGCCGGTGCCGAACAGCTCGATTTCCCAGTCGCGCTTCTTGACCTCGCGCTGCTTCTTGTCGTCGAACACCATCTTCCAGCCTTCGCTGCGCGCGAGCTTGCGCGAGGAGAATGCCGTGTCCGACAGGATGTAAAAGTGCCGACTGGCGCCACCCGAGCCGGACTGGACCACCGGGTAGGTGTCGATGTCCGGGAACAGTTCGTGCAGTGCCTCCAGGGCCTCGTCCGCGTGTTCGTCACCCCGGATGTCCACGTCGATGACGTGAAGGTACAGGTCGCCGACCTGCGAGTGCTCACCGAGCCGCACGCCGACGTTGAAATTGTCACGATAGGAGCGCTCAAGTTCGGCGACGGACTGCACCGGAGCGGTGGACCACTCGTCTCGAACGGGCGCCTTTGATTTCGGCTTCAGCCAGTGGAGGGCAAAGCCCCTGCCGGCCAAGGCCTTGAGTTCTTCCAGCATATCGGTCCCTTGGAGGAGTTCTGTTTCCCTACCAGGGCGCGATTAGGACGCCTTGAAAATGTGGGGATAGAATTCTTCCAGGGTGACGCTGTTCTTGGACAGCTTGACCACTTCCTTGGCGCGATCCGGCGTCATGCGCTCGTTCTCGATCCAGCGATAGATCGCCCAGGGCGAGAGCTTCATGGCGCGTGCCAGAACCGGGATCGACTTCACACCATCGGCATCGGGCGGGCAGGCCTTCAGCAGCAGGTCATGCAGGGGCCCCTTGTCGGACAGACGGCGGATGGTGGGGTCGGGTTTTTTGCGGGCCATTGGCTTCTCCAGTAATTCCACAAACGGTTGAATGTTCGTATTCTAAACGTCTGTGAACGGCCAGCACAAGCCGGTGAATCTGTAACTCCCAACCACTGTTTGCAATTATGCAACACGAGTTTGACAGATCGAAAGCCTTTATGTTCCAATGACTTCTCGCTATAACGCGATTGACGATTTTTCCTACGAATCTCCCACGGAGCAACAAGATGAGCATCGAACAGACCCTTCAACAACTGGTGGAAGCCCAAACCGCGCACACTGCCGCCGTCAAGGAACAGACCGCCGCGATGACCCTCCTGGCGAACCTTCTGAAGGCGGCCGGCACCACGGTCGCTTCGGCTTCGGTCAGCGCCAAACCTGGCGAAACGGCCGACCAGGCAGGCGAGCGCGTCTCCAAGGAACTGACCGACGCGGGAAACGCCGACCGTTCTGCGGAACAGCAGACCCAGACCTCTGCCGCGGCCTCGGCAGGTTCCTCGCGCAAATCGACGAAAGCCAAAGACGTCGACAAGAAGACGAACGCCGATGCCGAGCCGACCTCGAAGCCCTCGGCCTCTGACGACAAGGGTGCCTCGCTGCCGGCGCCCACGCCCGAAGAGCTGGCCGCCAAGCTGCGCCCGTGGCTCAACGAGCACGCCGAGGGCTCCGACGAACGCGAAGAGCGCAAGAAGTGGCTGATGGACGCCCTGAAGCGCGTTGGCTGCAAGAAGGTCACCGAAGCCGACGATGACGGTCGCAAGAAGCTGGTCCTCTGGATCGACCGCAAGCTGAAGGACCCGAGCTTCAACGTGGCCGACAGCTTCAAGGAAGACGGCGAAGCCGACGACGAGCTGCTGGGCTGACGCAGAACGGTGAATGACGTGGGCCCGCTTCGGCGGGCTTGCCAACTGGAGCACCAATGTCTGAACACGCAACACTTAGGCCTTCGAGCGCGGTGCGCTGGCTCAAATGCCACGGGTCCGTGCAGGCCGAGGCCAACTACCCTGACATCACCACCGAGCCCGCGGCCGAAGGGTCAGCCAAGCACCTGGTTCGCGCCGAGTGCTTGGAGAAGGGCCTAGACGCCTACGACCTGATCGGCCGTGATTACAACATCGCCGGATACGAGTTCACCTGCGACGACGAATGGGCCGACCGCATCCAGCCAGGCCTGGACGCCATCCGTGATTTTGGCGGCGAGCTACACGTCGAGACGCGAGTGGACCTGGGCACCTGGATGCCCGAGCAGTTCGGCACGCTGGACGCCGGGGTCATCCTGCCCGACCTCATTGTGATCGACGACGCCAAGTATGGCCGCGGCGTGCGCGTGGAGGCCGTCCGCAACCCACAACTCTCGCTCTACGCGCTGGGCTTTTGGGACAACATCGCGCGCCACAAGACGAAGACGCGCAACGTGCTGATCCGCATCGACCAGCCCTACCTGGGCGGCATGAAGGAATGGCACACCACCATCGACGAGCTGATCGTGTTCGGCGAGATCGTCGTGGCTGCCGCGCAGCAGGCGATGCGTCCTGACGCCGCCCGCGTACCCTTCCTGGAAGGATGCTTCTATTGCCGCGCCCTGGGCCACTGCCCGGAGGCCAACGAATTCCTCCTCAACCTGCTGGACAAGGACGCCAGCGAAATCCTGACGGGAGAGCAGATCATGCCTGATCTCGACAGCATGCCGGCCGTCCAAAAGGCCAGCATCCTCAAGCACGCGCCGCTGATCGAAAAGTGGCTGGATAACCTGAAAGAGCAAGCCATCGCCGACGCCCAGGCGGGCCAGGTGCTGCCCGGCATGAAGCTGGTCAGCGGTCGCCCTGGCCCGCGCAAGTGGTCCGATCCTGAAGCGGTCGAGAAGTTCATGAAGAAGCGCTTCACCCACGGCGCCACCTACACCAGCAAGCTCAAGAGCCCCACGCAGCTCGAAAAGTCGCTGGGTCCGCGCAACTGGCCGAAGCTCGCCGGCTACGTCATCCGCGCTGAAGGTAAGCTTCATATCGTCGACGAGAACGACCCGCGCCCCGAACTGGTCACCGCAACGTCGGCCTTTGATGCCCTCGGTGATGAAGATGACCTCCTCGGCGATATCGCCACCCCAACCGCAACACCCACCACGTCGGACATCGACGACCTTCTCTAAGGAGCATTACCACCATGGCTAAGAAAGAACCCAGCCCCTTCCAGATCACGCTGAAAGACGTGCGTCTGCTGTTTCCGAAAATCTGGACGCCCGTCGCGCTCGAAGACGGGCAGAAGAAGAAGTACGGCGCCATGTTCGGCATCGACCCGAGCACGGCCGAAGGTAAGAAGACCCTCGCGCTGGTCGAGCGCACCATCGACGCGCTGAAGAAGGAAACCTGGAAGGACAAGGCCGACAAGATCAAGATCAAGGACGATCGTGTCTGCCTGCTCGACGGCGACGAAATGACGAACCAGGAAAGCGGCGAGGTCTACGATGGCTGCGCCGGCATGATGATCGTCAGCGCCAAGAACGAAAAGCAATTCCCGCGCGTCGACCGCAACCGCAACCCGGTCACCGAAGCCGACGACGTTCTGTACCCCGGCTGCTACGTCAACGCCGTGGTGCGCCTCTACGCCGTCACCGGCCAGGAAAAGGGCGGCAACGGTATCTTCGCCTCGCTCGAAGCCATCCAGTACCTGCGCAAGGGTGATCGCTTCGGCGGTGCGCCGGTCGAGGCCGACGACGTGTTCGACGAGCTGGGCGACGAAGACGACGAAGACGATCCGCTCGCATAACCGCAGCATCGTGTTTCCGGGGACTGCCGAAGGGTGGTCCCCGTTTCCTTGTGGGGGCTGTGTTCCCCCGTTTCTCTTCCCGGAGAACTTATGACTACCCGCCAAAAGCCGCAGGCCCTGTGGGACTTGGAGTGCTATCGCGACTACTTCCTGATGGGCTGCAAGCGCGTCGACACCGGCAAGACCGTGATGATCGAGATGTACGACGGCATGCCGTTCGATAAGGACCGCGCGCGCGCCATCATGGAGAACTACGAGACGGTCGGCTTCAACACGCGCAACTACGACGCGCCGATGATCGCTCTGGCCCTGCGTGGCTTCTCGTGTGCCCAGCTCAAGGAAGTCAGTGACTGGATCATCACGGGCGTGAACGACGAAGGGGGCGGCGTCAAACCCTGGGACGTGGAGCGCCGCTATGATTTCCGCATCCCGCGCGCCTGGCAGCAGATAGACCTGATCGAAGTTGCGCCCGGCCAAGCCTCGCTGAAGATTTACGGTGGCCGGCTGTTCAGCCACAAGATGCAGGACCTCCCGATCGAGCCTGACGCCAGCATCTCGCCCGAAGACCGCGAGCGCCTGAAGCTGTACTGCGGCAATGACCTGGGCACGACCCACGACCTGCTGAACAAGCTCAAGCCCCAGCTCGACCTGCGCCGAATGTTGAGCCAGCGCTACGGCATCGACCTGATGAGCAAGTCCGATGCGCAGATCGCCGAGGCGGTCATCAAGCGCCAGATCGAGGACATCACGGGCGAGCGGCCGGCCAAGGGTACGCTGAAGGTCGGCCGCAAGTTCCACTACGTGCCGCCCAGCTACATGCGCTTCGAGACGCCTGAGATGCAGGCCGTGCTCGACATGGTGGCCGAGACGGAATTCGTCGTGAAGCGTGACGGCAAGGTCGACATGCCCGAGTCCCTTGAAACGGCCGAGATCGCCATCGGCAAGGGCGTCTACCGGATGGGCATCGGCGGCCTGCATAGCAGCGAGAGCAGCATCGCGCACTTCAGCGATGGCAACGACACGCTGATCGACCGCGACGTGCGCAGCTACTACCCGTCCATCATCCTGAACGAGGAGCTGTACCCCGCGCACCTGGGCCGCGTGTTCTTGCAGGTGTACCGCGCCATCTTCGAAGAGCGCCTGGCCGCCAAGGACGCCGGCAACGACATCGTGGCTGACGCACTGAAGATTACGATCAACGGGACCTTCGGCAAGCTCGGCAGCCGCTGGTCTATCTTCTATTCGCCCGACCTGCTGATTCAGGTGACGCTGACCGGCCAGCTCTGCCTCCTGATGTTGATCGAGGCCCTGGAGGAGGACGGCATCCCCGTCGTCAGCGCCAACACGGACGGCATCGTCATCAAGTGCCCTACCGACCGCGAGGACGACCTTCTCGCCATCGTTCGCTGGTGGGAGGAGACGACGGGCTTCGAGACGGAAGAAACGCGCTACAAGGCCGTATACAGCCGCGACGTGAACAACTACCTGGCCGTCTACGACGCGCCGAAGAAGGGCAAGCATTACAAGGCCAAGGGCGCCTATGCGCCGGCCGGTTTGCAGAAGAACCCGACGACGGAAATTTGCGTCGACGCGGTGGCCGACTACCTGATCCATGGCACGCCCGTCGAATGCACCATCCGGTCCTGCACCGACATCCGCAAGTTCATTGCCATCAAGAAGGTCGACGGGGGCGCGGTCCAGGGCGCCACGTTCCGCGAGGAGGTGGTCGGGACCAAGATGCGAAAGGTCAAAGGCGAGTACCAGGAAGTCGATGCGACCGAGCGCGTCTGGAACGGCGACGGCAACTACCTGGGCAAGGCCGTGCGCTTCTACTACTCGACGCAATCGCCGGGCCCGATCCAGTACACCCGTAACGGCAACATGGTCGGTCGCAGCGAGGGCTCGCGCGCGCTGATGGAGCTGGTCGACGAGCTGCCGGACGACCTCGACTATGATTGGTACATCCGCGAGGCCAAGGACCTCATCGGCCAGGTCGGGGCGGGCGAAGTGGTCTATCGCCATGACCCGGACACCGAATATCTGCTGACCTGACTTTCAACCAAATGTCGAAAAATCACCGAGTGCTTGAAGCTTCAATCGAAGCCATCGTGATCGCCTTCGCCGAGGAGCGAGGCTGGTTCTACCGCAAGGTGGCCTGGTTGGGCCGCCGCGGCGCGCCAGACCGGCTCTTCGCGCGTGACGGCAGGATCGTCTTCGTGGAGTTCAAGCGCCCCGGTGAGGAACCGCGACTGCTCCAGAAGCGAGAGATCGCCAGAATGCGCGCCGCTGGGATCGAGGTACATGTGATCGACGACGTGGACGCCGGCATGGCGCTGTTCGTATGAAGCTGCGCGAGAAGAAGGACCTGCGCCACTACCAGGGCTACATGGTCGACCGCATCGTCAACGACCGCTACGTGATGCTGTGGGCCGACATGGGGTTAGGCAAGACGGTGGCGACTCTCACCGGTATCCAGCAGCTCCTAGACATGCGCTTCATCACCAAGGTGCTCATCGTGGCGCCGCTGCTCGTTGCGACAACGACCTGGCCCGATGAGATCGAGGCCTGGGCGCACACCCGCCACCTGACCTACACGGTGATCCGGGTCGAGGACGACCACCCCGAGGTCCGTGCTGCATACAACGAAACCTACAAGCGACGCCGCGCCGAGGAACTGATGCTGGGCGTCGACCCCGACGAGGCCACGCGCATCGCCCGTGCGGCCGCCCAGCGAGCCGAGACAGAGAAGAAGGAAGAGCTGAAGCGGGCGCTCGTGATGGAGGACACCCAGGTCCACATCATCAACCGCGAACAGCTTATTTGGCTCGTTGAGTTCCTGGGCAAGGACCGGCCCTACGACGCCCTTGTCTACGACGAGGCGAGCCGACTGAAGGCCGGCAAGAAGCGCGTCAAGCCCAGCAAAAAGCTCGGACCAGATGGTAAGCCAGTCAAGCCAGGTCTGTCCGAGTTCGGGGCAGTCGCCCGCATGCGCGCCGGCATGGACTGCGTGGTCGAGCTGACCGGCACACCGTCGCCTAATGGCCTGGAGGACCTGTGGGGCCAAGCCTACATAGCCGACCTCGGCAAGCGCCTGGGGACCTCGAAGTCGGCGTTTCTTCAGCGATGGTTCGACTGCAACAAATACGATCATTCGATCAAGCCGAAACACTTCGCCGAGCAAGCAATCATGCGAGAGCTTAGTGACATTGCGGTAACGCTTCGCAGCGAAGATTACATTGCGCTGCCAGGTCGCGTTGACAACTTCGTGTATATCGACTTGCCTGAACCGGTGATGGACAAGTACCGGAGATTTCAACGTGAGTTTGTACTTGAGGAGCACGACATCGAGGCCGTCAACCAGGGCGTGTTGACCAATAAACTACTACAACTGAGCAACGGTAGCGTATACGACGAGGACAAAAGACCTATCGAAATACACGACGGTAAGCTCAATGCACTAGAGAGGATTATTGAGGAGGCTAATGGAAAACCTGTCCTAGTGGCGTACAGCTTTCAATTCGACTTGGAAAAAATCAAGAAGAAGTTCAAGCACGCCGTCTTGCTCCGCGATGAGCGAGATGTCGTCAGAAAGTGGAACGCCGGGAAAATTCAGCTCCTGGTCACGCATCCCGCGTCAGCAGCGCACGGCCTTAACCTCCAGTACGGTGGGAACATTGCCGTGTGGTACGGCCTGACATGGAGCCTGGAGCTTTACCAGCAATTCAACAAACGGTTGGATCGGTCGGGCCAGCTATTTTCAGTGATTCTTCACCATATTCTCGCACGCGGAACCTATGACGAAATCCAGCTCAAAGCCTTGAATTTCAAGGACGCTACGCAGGATTCAGTGACGCAAGCGGTGAGACTCGTATTGCCCGCGACCTCTTGACTCATGTGGGGGCCCTCCGTATCTGTCAACATGTTGTTGAATGAGTGACACGGAAGGGAAAAGCCGAAAATGAAAGATAAAGCGTTCGCCCAACGCCTCAACGCGGCGTGCGACGGTCATCCTCACATCCCACCATACGGCCAAGGACGCCAGACATGGATCAAAGAAAATGCTGGCGTGAGTCACGAAGCCGTCCGCAAATGGTTTACCGGCGAGGCCCGCCCCCGACCGAACAAAATGCGCGAGATATCGAAGATACTGGAGGTCGACGAAGCGTGGTTGTCGCTCGGCATTGCGCCTGACCTTGACCCGAAAGAGCGGCGCGCGCGAAACGCAATTGCCGATGGCGCGGTGAACGTAGTTGCCGGCCTGATCCAAATGAACGGTGGGAACTGCGCGTTCCCCGACGACAAGGACCTTCGTGCGGCTTTCGTAGACCTGTACGCCATCATCCGAGGCGCGCAGTTTTCGATCCACGTAGCGCTCGCCCAGCAGGTCAGCGAGGGCGTGTTCAAGTTCAACGTGCCGAAGGAGTTCGAGGACTGCACGGTGCTGGGCGCCGTCCACCCGTACCCGATGAGAGTGCATGTGCTGAACCTGACGCAGCAGTTGATAATGAAGCACAAGGGCCGGAAGGGTGGCTACTACGAGATCACGGTCCACAAGGACGGGCCGGATTACAAGACGGGCACCGACGTGTGGCCGCGTGTCCATAGCTTCGCGGATCGCTTGTGATGGCGGTCGACATTGAATGTCCGTGGGTCGCGCTGCGCGAAGTCGTCCACCTGTTTGGCGTCACGTATGAGACTGCGAAGAACCGCATCTATGCGCAGACGTTCCCCGTCCCCGTGCGACGGGAGGGTAAGCTGCTCGTCATCGACAAGGCTGTGATGGCCGCATATTTCGAAGCGAGACGGCAGCAGGACATGGCAAAGCTTAGGCTTCCGCGCGTCTCACCAAGCGGTTGAATCGTCAACCAACAGTGCGGTAAGCTGGTCTGGTCCCAACAGTGAAGGATCAGACCATGACTGCCAAACTTACTGACAACGACTTCCGCGCTGCGGCACTGGTGCTCGGAGTGCCCGAGGCCTCGGTTCGCGCCGTATCGGAGGTCGAGTCTAACGGAGGCGGCTTTCTACCGGATGGCCGCCCGAAAATACTTTTCGAACGACACATCTTCCGGCGCGAGCTGCTGAAGCGCGGCGTCGACACCCGTGCCTTGGAGCAGAGCCGGCCCGACCTGGTGAACGTCAAGACGGGCGGCTACAAGGGTGGGGTGGCCGAATGGGACCGCCTGGCCGACGCCATCAACATCAACCGCGCCGCCGCGCTATCTGCCGCTTCCTGGGGCCGATTCCAGCTCATGGGCTTCAACTGGGAGGTCGCAGGCTTCACCAGCGTCCAGGACCTCGTGAATGCGATGTACCGCAGCGAGGGTGAGCACCTGATGGCCTTTGTCCGCTTCATCAAGGCGGACGGCGCGATGCACCGCGCGCTGGTGGCTCGGAACTGGACTGACTTCGCTCGCCGGTATAACGGTCCAAGCCAGAAGGGCTACGACACGAAGATGGCCTCGGCCTATGCGCGCTTCGCCAGAACAGCCGCGTAACTGTGGAAAAACGCCACCGGGGTTCGAGTCCAAGGACGACCTTGTGAAGCGCGTCCGATTGTTGGCCTTATCGTTGGCCTCGGCGCTGTTGGCCTTCACCTAAGATGCTGGAATTGTTGCGTTATCTCGCCTGTTGTGGTTGCCTCCGGGCCCACCAATTCTTCGTCCAAGGTCGTCCATAACCGTCCAGGAAGGACCGGAAAACCCAGCAATCACAAGGGTTTCCGGTCCAGCATCGTCCACAAGGGGCCTTGCGCAGCGCGCGAAAATGTTGGCTTTATTGTTGGCCTCGAAGGAAAGCCAACAGCGAAAGGCCAACAAATGCCCCTTACCGATACCTCTGTCCGCAACGCCAAGGCCCGCGACAAGGCCTACAAGCTCTCCGATGGCGGCGGCCTGTACGTGCTGGTGTCCACCAGCGGCGCGCGGCTCTGGAACATGGCCTACCGCTTCAACGGCAAGCAAAAGAAGCTTTCTTTCGGCGAGTATCCGGCCGTGTCGCTGTCGGATGCGCGTGCGCAGCGCGACGAAGCGAAGAAGGTCCTGGCGGCCGGAACTGACCCAGGTCAGAAAAAGAAGGCGGACAAGCTGCGGGCCAAGATCGAAGAGGCCACGACGTTCAAGGCCGTCGCCGAGGAATGGTTCGCGCACGTCAAGGCGAAGTGGGTGTCGACCTATTCGACCCGTATCTGGAGCCGCCTGGAAGACGACGTGCTGCCGGTGATCGGCACCATGCCCATCGCCGAGATCGAAGCGCCCGAGCTGCTGGACATGGTGCGCGCAGTCGAGGCCCGCGGTGCGATCGAGATGGCGAAGCGCGAGCTTCAGTCGTGCAGTCAGATTTTCCGATATGCGATTGCGACAGGCCGCGCGCGGCGCGATCCGTGCGGCGACTTGCGGGGAGCGCTCAAACCGCGCGGGAAGAAAAATCATCGGGCCTCGTTGAAGGCGCCCGAGCTGCCGGCGTTCTTGCAGGCCCTGGCGAACTACGACGGCGAGCCGCAGACACGAATCGCCCTGCAACTCGTGACGCTCACCTTCGTCAGAACGCAGGAGTTGCGCTTCGCCCTGTGGTCAGAGTTCGAAAATCTCGATAGCGACGAGCCGATATGGCGCATCCCAGCAGAGCGCATGAAGATGGGTCTGGAACACCTTGTGCCGCTGGCCCCGCAGGTCGTGACCTTGCTGCGCGAGCTGCGTCCGCTTTGCGGCGAGAGCAAGATGCTGTTCCCTTCGCCGGGCAAGAAGGGCGTCATGTCCGAGAACACGATGATCTACGCAATGTACCGCATGGGCTACAAGAGCCGCGCGACGGTCCACGGCTTGCGCTCGACGGCATCGACGATCCTCAACGAGAGCGGTTGGAACGCAGACTGGATCGAACGCCAGCTTGCGCACGCCGAGCAGGATGAGGTCCGTGCGGCCTACAACGCCGCCGAATGGCTGCCGGATCGCACGCGCATGATGAACTGGTGGGCCGACTACATCGACGCCCGCGCCGCAGGAAAGCATGTGAGTCGCCTTCGCGCGGCATGATGCACCACGAAACGCCACGACAAACTGTTGGCATTTCCACTGCTTGTTGAATATCTGTTGGCCTTCCACACGAAGCAAAGGAAGGCCAACAATGTCCGATGTGAAATTCCTCCGTCTCCCCGAAGTCCGTGACCGCGTGGGCATGTCCCGCAGCCAGATTTACAAGCTGATCCAGCAAGGCGATTTCCCGGCCCCCGTAAAATTGAGTGCGCGCATGTCGGTCTGGCCCGACCCCGAGGTCCGCGCCTGGCAGGAAGCCAAGCTGGCCGCCGCTGGACGATCTGCCGCCTAAGCCGTTAGAATGCAACGGTTATTTGACTTTCGGGGACAACTGTGACGACCGAACTGCCGAGGCGTAAGCGCGGCCGACCGAGCAATGCCGAGAAGGCAGCCCGCGCCGCGATAGAGGCAGCAGCCAGCCAGAGCATCGACGACCTGCTCGGTGACGATCCTGGGCAAATGGAGCACGAGCAGGACGCGATCCCGCACGACGAACTCGACAACGACAACGTGTTCGCGGGCGTGAGCGCAACCTGGCTCGCCAAGGTCTTCCGCATGGCGCCCGAAACCGTGAAGAAGCGCCTGGCCGAGTGCCCGCCGAAGTCCCGGCGCCGCAACTACTCCGTATACGACCTGGCTCAGGCCGCCCAGTACCTGGTGCCGCCGAAGGTCGACGTGGCCGCCTACATCCGTGGCATGCGGCCGAATGACCTGCCGCCGATCCTCCAGGACAGCTACTGGTCGGCCATGCGCAAGCGCCAGGAATGGCAAATCAAGGCTGGCGAGCTGTGGCCGACCGACGACGTGCTGAATGTCTTCGGCGAGCTGGCAATGACGCTGAAGTCGTCGATCCAGTTGTGGGTCGAGAACCTGGACCGCGTGCATGGCCTGACCCCCGAGATGCGCCAGCAGATGACGCAGCAGTCCGACAATCTGCTGATGGAAATCCACCAGATCATGATCGAGACGCCGACCAAGAAGCGCACCCCCAGCTCTGCATCCGAATTCGACGCGCTGCCCGAAGAGGCCGAAGGCGGGGACGATGGCCTTTGACTCACTGGAGCAGATGATCGCGGCTGCGGCAGCCGGGGTGAAACCGCCTGAACGCATATCGGTGGCCGAGGCCGCAGAAAAGGTCCGCTACCTGAACAACCCCGGCTCCTACGTTGGATACTGGGACAACGATTTCGCGCCGTACCTGGTCGAGCCCATGCAGGTGCTCACCAGCTTCGACTACACCGGCATGATCTTCGCCGGCCCAGCCCGGACGGGTAAGTCCGACATGTTCTTCAACTGGCTGGCGCACACAGCGAAGTACGACCCGGCCGACATGATGGTCGTCAACATGACGATCAACACCGCGCGCGACTGGTCGCAGGGTGACCTGCGCAAGTTCTTCCGGCACTCGAAGGAGATCGGCCCCCTGGTGGCGCCAGGCAAGCAGAATATGTCGTCGCATAGCATCCGGTTCCTGTCCGGCATGCGCCTGCTCGTGAAGTGGCCGACCATCACGGAACTGTCCGGCAAGACCTCGCCGCGCAACTGGCTGTTCGATTACGACCGCATGCCGGAATCGGTCGACGGCGAAGGCTCGGCCTACGACCTGACCGCCAAGCGCGCGCAGACCTTCAATCGCTACGGCATGACCGTGGCGGAATCGTCGCCCGGCTATGCGGTCGAAACCACGAAATGGATGCCGCGCACGCCGCACGAGGCGCCGCCGACCCGCGGAATCCTTGCGCTGTACAACCGTGGCGACCGCCGCCGCTGGTACTGGCGCTGCCCGCATTGCGAGGAGGCATTCGAACCGGACTTCCATCTGCTGCACTGGCCCGACAGCAAGGACATGGTGGAGTCGGCCGAGGCCAGCTTCATGGCGTGCCCGCACTGCGGCGGCGTGATGTGGCACGACAGCCAGAAGGGCGTGCCCGGCAAGCACGAGCTGAACATGGGTGGCCGGTGGGTGAAGGACGGCATGATTTGGCTGCCGGACGGGACGATGCAGGGTAAACCCTACCGTTCCGACATCGCCAGCTTCTGGATGAAGGGGCCGTGCGCGGCGTTCACGGACTGGCGCGGCCTGGTGCTCAAGTACCTGAAGGCCGACGAGGAGTTCGAGCGCACCGGCAGCCAGGAAGCCCTGAAGACCACGGTCAACACCGACCAGGGTCTACCGTTCTCGCCGCGCGTGATCGGAGAAGACCTGTTGCCTGAAACCCTGAAGGCGCGGGCGAAGTTCCTGGGCGAGTACGGCCAGGTGCCCGAGGGCGTGCGCTTCCTGATCGCGACCGTCGACGTGCAAGGCAATCGCTTCGAAGTCGGCGTGTGGGGCATCGGTGTGGGCGGCGACGTGTGGGTGGTCGATCGGTTCGCCATCCGCAAGTCCAAGCGCCTGGACGATGACGGCGATCCGCATCGGATCAACCCCGGCTCCTACGCCGAGGACTGGCACCTGCTGATCGACGAGGTGATCCTGAAGACCTACCCGCTGGCGGACGACTCGGGCCGGCGCATGCAGATCAAGCTGACGGGCTGCGACTCGGGCGGTGTGCCCGGCGCCACCCCGAACGCTTACAAGTTCTTCCGCCTGCTTCGCGACGGCCCCGAGGAGGGTAGCGACCTGGCCGAGGGTTGGACGCCGGACCTCCACCGTCGCTTCCAGTTGCTCAAGGGTGAGAGTCGACCAGGCATCCCGCGCTACCGGATCACCTATCCCGACTCCGACCGCAAGGACCGTCACGCTGGCGCCCGCGGCGAAATCCCTGTGGGCTTCGTCAATACCAACGACGTGAAGGACTGGGCGCTGAAAATGCTCCTGCGAACGTCGCCGGGCGGTGGCATGGTCCATTTTGCGGATTGGCTGCCCGACGAGTTCTACACCGAAATGACCGTCGAGCGGCGCACCGGAAAGGGTTGGGAAAACCCGAACAAGCTCCGAAACGAGGCCTGGGACTTGCTGGTCTACACCCTGGCCCTGATCCTCGACCGGCGCGTCGGACTGGAGAGGATTCACTGGGACGACCCGCCCGGCTGGGCCGCAGATTGGGACAATAACGACTTGATTTTGGAGGCGAATTTCGACAGAAGGTTTGAAGCTCAACTGAAAGTGGAATACACTTTGCAAGACCTTGCTGCCTCTCTCGCCTGAAAAGACCCTATGACCGCATGTCTGCCTATCTCCCCTGAAGTGCTGCGAGCGCGCCTCGCTGAAGCCGAGTCGGCGTATCACTCGCTGACCATCGGCGGGCAGGCGCGCGTGATCGTCGATCAGAACGGCGAACGTGTCGAATTCGCGCCGGCCAACGCGGGCCGCCTCATGGCCTACATTCAGGACCTCCGGCGCCAGCTCGGTTGCGGCGGCACCTCCGGCCCGATGATGGTGCTGTTTTGAGCGCGGTTCAGGTTTACGCCGACACCGAGGCCTTGCTGGGTGGGGCAGTCCCGGCCGGGCCGCTCGCGATTGGTGGCGCCTACGAAGGTGCCAGCCGGACGAACCGCGAGCTGGCGATGTGGTCCCCGGCGATCATGTCGGCTGACAAAGAGATCATCCCGGACAAGCTCCAGCTAGACGCGCGAAACCGCGACATGCACCGCAACGATGCCTACGTCCAGGGCGGCGTCACGCTGCACCAGGACAACATCGTCGGGGCGGCCTACCTGCTGAACTCGAAGCCCTCGTTCAAGGTCCTGGGCCTCGACGAAAAATGGGCTGAAGAGTTCCAGCAAGAGGTCGAGGAAAAGTTCACCCTCTACGCGGAATCGCCGAACAACTGGATGGACGCCGCGCGCCAGAACACGTTCACCGAGCTGGTGCGCCTGGCTGTCGGCGTCCATACGGTCGGCGGCGAGGTCCTGGCGACTGCCGAGTGGCTGCGCGACGCCTGGCGCCCGTATAGCACCGCGCTCCAGATGGTCGACACCGACCGTCTATCCACGCCGATGGGCGAGGTCGAGGGTCCGCGTATGCGCGGTGGCGTGGAGCGCAACAGGTTCGGCGCGCCGCAGGCCTATCACATCCGCCTGGCTCACCCGAATGACCTGGCCTTTGCCAACGGTGACGCCTTCCTGTGGAAGCGCGTGCCGATCCGCAAACCCTGGGGCCGGATGCAGGTGATCCACCTGTTCGAGCAGACCCGCCCGGATCAAAGCCGTGGCGTCGCCGCCATGGTGGCCGCGCTGAAGGAAATGCGGATCACCAAGAAGTTCCGCGACATCACGCTTCAGAGCGCCGTGGTGAACGCCACCTACGCAGCCAGCATCGAGTCCGACCTGCCGTCCGAAGCCGTGTATGCGGCCCTCGGCGGCGGCAACGTGAACGCGCAGGCCATCAACGACTATGCCACCTCCTACCTCGGGGCCGTGGCGCAATACGTCGGTAACGCGAAGAACATGCACATCGACGGGGTGAAAATCCCGCACTTCTTCCCGGGCACGCGCCTGCAATTGCGCAACGCCGGCACGCCGGGCGGCGTCGGCACGGGCTTCGAAGAATCGCTGCTGCGCTACATCGCGGCCAACCTGGGCGTCAGCTACGAAGAGCTGTCCCGCGATTACACGAAGACGAACTATTCCAGCGCCCGCGCGGCGATGAACAACACCTGGAAGCACATGCAGGCGCGGAAGAAATTCACCGCCGACAAGTTCGCCACGCATGGCTTCCGGCTGTGGCTGGAAGAGGCCCTGAACTTCAACCGCATCAGCAGCGCGCCGCGCAACTGGGCCGAACTCTGGTACAGCAACGCCGAGTTCGCTGACGCCTTCTCGGCCTGCGAATGGATCGGCGCCAACCGTGGTCAGATCGACGAGCTGAAGGAAACGCAGGCCGCCGTGCTGCGCCTCAAGTACAATTTGACGACCCAGGAAGACGAGCTGGGCCGCCTCGGCAAGGACTGGCGCCGCGTGTTCGCGCAGCGCAAGCGCGAAACCGAGATGGCCGAAGAATACGGGCTCGTCGCCCAGGAAGACAATTCGATCAACGCTGCGAGCGGATCGCCCCAAGAACGCCAGGCCAAAGGCGAGAAGGACGACGGCTCGGAGGACAACACTGATGCCTAATTCGATTCCCGCCCGCTTTGCCATGTCGCCCGTCCTGGCCGCCCCCGAGCGCGCCCAGGAATTCGGTCATCTGATCCAGGCCTTTGCCACCAGCGAGATCGGCGCCAAGCTCATGACCGAGCAGGCCTCGACCAACGACGACGGCTTCTGGTTCGCCCCGGACGACTGGCGCGCGGCATACCGCCCCTACAACGTCAAGGATGGCATCCTGTCGATCCCGGTGCGCGGCGTGCTGCTGCACGGCTTCAGCTTCCAGTTTTTCGGGTACGCCACGGGCTACGAGTACATCCAGCGTGCATTCGAGCGCGGCATGGCCGACGACGCTGTGCGCGGCATTGCGCTCGTCATGGACACCCCGGGCGGCGAGGTCGCTGGCAATTTCGACCTGGTGGACAAGATGTTCGCGTTCCGAGGCCAGAAGCCCGTGCGAGCCTTTGCGTCCGAGAGCGCCTATTCGGCCGGGTATTCCATCGCCTCGGTGGCCGACAAGATCGTGGTCAGCCGCACGGGCGGCGTCGGCAGCATCGGCGTCGTCACGTCGCATGTGAACCTGAGCAAGATGATGGAGAAGGCGGGGGTCGAAATCACCTTCATCCACGCCGGAAAGTTCAAGGTTGAGGGCAATCCTTACGAGGCCCTGAGCCCCGAAGCCAAGGACCGGATTCAAACGCGCATTGATTCGCTATACAATATCTTCGTTTCGACGGTCGCCCGGAATCGCGGCATGGATGAAAAAGCTATCCGGGACACCGAAGCGCTGACGTTTGGCGCTGAAGACGCCGTGGCGAATGGCCTTGCCGATGAGATCGGAGCCCTCGACACCGGCCTGGCCGCGTTTTCCGCTGAGTTCAAACCCCAAGGAGTTACGATGAGCGACCCCACCCAAAAGCCGGCCTTCGCGCAGGCAGACCTGGATAAAGCTCGCGCAGAAGGCAAGGCTGAAGGTGCCAAGGCCGAGCGCGATCGCGTCCAGGGGATCATGGCCCTCGACGAGTCCAAGACTCGCCGTGACCAGGCTTTCAACCTCGCGATGAATACCGAACTGTCGGTTGAAACCGCCAAAGTCGTGCTGGCCGCCGCGCCCGCCGACCCCAAGCCCGAAGCGGCTGCCCCCGCCGCCCCCACCCAGGCCCAGGCATTCGCCACGGCCATGGACAAGGGCAACCCTGAAGTCGGCGCTGACACCGCCAAGGGCGAAGGCGCGCAGTTGTCCGCCAAGGACCAAATCCTCGCTGACGCTCGCGCGGCCGGCGTGATCCCCAAGGCCAAGTAAAGGAGCGCCATCATGCCCGAAATCAAATACGACGGTATCCACATGGCCGGCAATTCCAGCGAAAGCTGGTCGTCCAAGCCGGTCATCCTGGGCGATACCCCGCCCATCGTTTCCGAGCGCGCCCTGGCCGCTGTCAGCCTGCCGGCCTATTCCGTGGTCGGCAAGGATGTCGACGGCAAGCTCGTGCTCGCCACCATGGGCGGTGCTGACCCGATTGCTCCTGTCGGGATCACCACCAACGCCGTCGACACCACCGTCCCCGGCGCGCAAGGCTGGGTGCCCTACTGGGCGGCTGGCAAGTTCAACTACGACGCACTGAACTTCGACGCCAGCTTCGCCACTGAAGCCGACAAGAAGGCGGCCTTCGAAGGCACGGGCGTCCAGATTTTCCTCGACAAACCTCGCTACGACTAAGGGGCGCCAAGATGCCGATCGACTTTCAACCCTATGACACCGCCACGCTGCTGGGCATCTACCGCGAGGTTCCGCCGCCCAGCAACTACTGGCTGAACCTGCTGTTCCCGCGCGTCGTGACGTTCGATGACGAGTACATCGACTTCACGAAGATCGAAGAAGGCCGCAAGCTGGCGCCGTTCGTGGCACCGACTGCCCAGGGTCGCCCGATCTACAGCGAAGGCTCGCGCATGGACCGCTTCAAGCCGGCCTACGTCAAGCCGAAGGACCCGGTGAACCCGTCGCGCGTGTTCAAGCGCCTGGCCGGCGAAGTCGCCATCAGCGGCCAGCAAACGCCCATGCAGCGCCACAACGCCATCGTCGCCGACATCGTTCGCACGCACCGCAACGCGATCGACCGTCGTCAGGAATGGCTGGCCGCGCGCGCTGCCATCGACGGCAAGGTGCTGATCGAGGACGAAGACTACCCGGCCCGCCTGGTGGACTTCGGTCGTGACCCTGGCAACACCGTTATCCTGGGGGCCGGCGCCCGCTGGAACGAAGCCACGGCCGACATCATCGGCGACATCAACCGCTGGCGCGCGCAGGTTCGCCGCGCGAAGTTCGGCGGCCCGACCAACCGCCTGACGGTGGGCTCGGACGTGCTCGACGTGATGCTGAAGAACGAGGGCGTCAAGAAGCTGCTGGACACCCAAGTTCGCGGCACCAACGCCAACCTGAACATCGGCATTCGCGAAGGCGAATACGTCGAGTACATCGGCACCCTGGGCCCCGGCCTGGAGCTGTGGGTGTACAGCGACTTCTACGAACTGCCTGACGGCAGCACGGCCGCGTTCATGAACAGCAAGGACGTGGTGCTGTCCGGCCCCAACGTTCAGGGTGTTCGCGCGTTCGGCGGTATCGTGGACGTGAGCGCGCAGTACATCGCGACCGACGTGTTCGTGAAGTCGTGGATCGCTCAAGACCCGAGCGCCATGTTCATCATGAGCCAGTCGGCCCCGCTGATGGTCCCGGTGAACCCGAACAACACGCTCCGGGCCACCGTCCTGCAATAACCCGCGCCTCCCAAGCGCCCCAGCCCCCACCCAGCCTCGAATTCGATGCCCAGGTGGGGGCATTTTTCCAAGGAGCCAATCATGGCAAAACTGAAAGCCCTGCATCAGATCGAACGCCGCAACGGTCGCGGTGAACTGGAATCCATCGCAGCCGGCAAGCCTTTCGAGGCCGAGGGTGACGAACTGGATTACTACCTGCGCACCCGTGCCGCCGTCCGCGTCGCCGGTACGTCCAAGGTCAGCACTGAAGGCGACCCCGACAAGGACGTGGCGAAAATGAACAAGACCCAGTTGGTGGCGCTCGCCACGCAATTGGAACTGCACGAGCCGGAAAGCCTGACCGTGGCGCAGCTCAAGACGGCCATCGCTGAAGAGCAGGCCAAGCGCGCTGCCGCCGTCAACACCGACACGGACCCGCTGTCGTAATGGGCTGGCGCGACCAGAAGCGCGTTGCGCGCCAAGTGCTGCACAAGGCCATGCGCCTGCCGTGCTGGCGCGTAGCCGCATCTGGCGCCGCGCCGACCCCGGCCTGGGCCCGACTGCATGTCGCGCGGCCCACGGCCAGCAATGAGGGTATGGGCGATATCGAGAGCCTGGGCTACGCGCAGCGCCTGGAGATCGACCCACACCTGCTGTTCATGCGCAGCGAAGTCGAGCCGGCGAAGGGCGATGTGTTCGTTTTCGCGCCGGAAGAAGCTTACCGCGTCGAGGCCTCCCGGCCGTTCGACGACATCACCGTCACCTGGAAGGTCGTGCGCCTGACGAAGGGCCAGCTCGAAAAGCTGCCACCCCTGGCGTTCCCCGTGCCCGAGGCCGTTTAAATGAGCGCGTACCTGGTTGCCGTCGAGGGCCTGGACAGCATCAAGTCGTTCGAGGACGTGCCGCAAGCCGTGGTGCGAGCCGCGCGCATGGCGATTAACCGCACGTCCGAGCGCGCCAAGGCCCAGGCTGCCCGGGAAATCCGCAAGCAGGTCAACTTCGCCGCGCGCTACCTGACCGGCGAAGACGGGCGCCTGCGCATCAGCAAGAAGGCCAGCGGCAGCAATCTCGAAGCTGTCGTGACCGGCCGCCATCGGCCGACCTCGCTGGCCCGCTTCACGTCCACCCGCAACCCCGCGGCCGCGCGCAAGGCGGGTGGTGTGACCGTCGAGGTGAAGCCCGGCGTCGCGAAGTTCATGAAGAAGGCATTCCTGATCCGCCTTCGCGCCGGGAACACTCTGACCGACACCAATCACAACCTCGGCCTGGCCGTGCGCCTGAAGCCCGGTGAAACTATCGCCAGCAAGCGCAAGATGGTCCAGATCGGGCACAATCTCTACCTGCTGTACGGCCCGTCCGTAGACCAGGTTTTCCGCACCGTGTCCGGCGATATCGCTGGCGACACGTTCGACTTCCTCGAAAAAGAGTTTCAACGCCTCATGGGGGTGGAGCTTGGCTGACCAATACCCGTTCCGACTGCGTGTGCTGCGCGCCCTGACCGCCCGCCTGGAGGAGATTTCCTCGGCTGGTGGCCTCTACGAATTCGATATGGCCGGCAAGGTGTTTCGCGGCCGCCACTGGTACGGCGACGACGATCCGCTGCCGCTGATCTCGATCCTGGAAGCCCCGCTGCCACTGGATCAGATCGGCTCGGCCAACGACAATACGGCGAGCGCCGGCCAGTGGGAGCTGCTGATCCAGGGCTTCCTGGATGACGACGATAAGAACCCCACCGACCCCGCCCACTTCCTGCTGGCCCTGACCCGGCAGAAGCTGACCGAGATCAGGTCGGAAAAGAGCGATCAGCGTGTGCCAGGAAGCCAGTACAATATCCTCGGGATGGGTCGGCGTGTCACTGGATTGACCATCGGCCCGGGGGTGGTACGCCCACCCGACGACCTGTCGGCCAAGGCATATTTTTGGCTTTCTGTCACGCTGTCCCTGGCGGAACAACTCGACAAGCCATTCGAGTGACCCGCTTTCAACCAACTGTTGCATCTTCAACCAAGAGGTAGACCATGGCAACTCCGCAAAACTACACCCTGGGCCGGGGGGAACTCTGGTTCTCCCGCTTCAAGCCGGGTACGCAAATTCCGGAAGGCTTTCGCTATTTCGGCAACACGCCGGAACTGAGCACCACCAGCGAAAGCGAAAACCTGGATCACTACTCGTCCGACCGCGGCATCCGCGAAAAGGACGCTTCGATCATGCTCCAGCTCGACCGCACCGGTTCTTTCACGACGGACTCGATCCAGCCTGAAAACCTGGCGCTGTTCTTCCTGGGCGACGCCAATGCGCTGACCGTGGCCGCGCAGACCGGCGCCACCGACTCGTTCGACGAAGTGACTCCGGGCTATGCCTACCAGCTCGGCATGACCGACGCATCGCCGTCCGGCGCTCGTCTGGTCGAGAACGTGGTGGTCACGGACGATGCGGCGACGCCCGTAACGTTCGATGCCGGCGTCGATTACGTCGTCGACCTGGATCGCGGAACGGTGACCGTGCTGGAAGGCGGCGCAATCGAGAAGGGCACCAACATGCGCGTCACGTTCGACATCAAGGCGTCGACGCGCGAGGTCGTGGTGTCGGGCTCCAAGCCGGTCGAAGGCGCGATGAAGTACGTGTCCTACAACCCGGAAGGCAAGCAGTTCGACCACTTCTGGCCCTACGTGAAGATCACCCCCAACGGTGACTACGCGCTGAAGTCCGACGAATGGCAGACCATCCCGTTCAACTTCGAAGTCCTGAAGAAGACGGGCCTGGAAGCGGTCTACATCAACGGCGCCGCCACGGCCAACTAAGGAAAAGTCGATGAGCCTGAAGAAAGTAGTTCTCCCGAAGGAACTCATCGACATCCCCGGCAGCGAGCCTTTCGCTGTCCGGGGTATTTCGATGGCTGACATTACCGTGCTGCTGAACCAGCACAAGGCGCTGCTTGAATCGCTGTACCGGCGCTTCACGGCGGACGGCGCGGCCACCAGCACGATGGACGCCAATGCGATCATGCGTGACCTCGCCGCGACCGCACCGGCCCTGGTGGCGAGCGTCATCTGCTTGGCGGCGGGCGACGGCGAGGACGAGGAAGCCCTGCTGGTGGCCGCCTCGCTGCCGCTGCCGGTCCAGATCGAAGCCCTGGAGAAGATTCTGAAGCTGACCTTCCAGCGCGAAGGTGGCGTGGGAAAGTTCCTCGAAACCGTCACTCGGGCCGTGGCGGGGCTGAATCTCCAGGTGGCGAAGCTCTAACCCTAGCCTCCTGGCTATGGAGCCTCCGGCGAGTGGTCAGCCTGTTGGTCGACCACGGCCACCCGGAGGCGATGCAGTACCCCATCGCGATGTTGTGGGACGAGTCTGACCTGGTGATCGAACGGCTGAACGGCCAGGCGATCACACAGGCGGTCCTCTTCCAGATGGCGGCGGGATCATTGCTCTCGAAGGACGCCGCACGAGAGTTCAAGAAAATTGTCACGGGACTGAATGATGGCAAATAAGGGTGATGTCGATCTCGTAATCCGGGCACGGAACGAAGCCAGCAAAACGCTCGGAGCGATCAACGACGCCCTCGAACGCCTGACTTCCGGCCAGGACAAGCTGACCAACAGCTCCGAAAAGACGGGCAGTGCTCTCTCCAAGCTTGGGGCAGAGACTGCTCGCCTCTTCGCGCAGGTAGAGGGCAGCAAGGCCTTCGGCCAGCTCACGGCCGACGTGGACCGTGCGACGGCTGCATTCCAGCGCCAGGAAGCCGAGCTGGCCGAAACCGAAGCCCAGTTGCGCTCGATGCAGGCGCAGGCGTCGGCGGCAGCCGGTGTGCAGGCCAAATACCGAGCGCAGGTCGAGCAGAGTACCAAGAGCACCGCTGACCTGAAGCAGCAGATCAAGGAAGCCGAGGCGTCCTACAAGGCGATGTCGAAGACGGCCCAGTCCGCTCGAACGCCCGGCGCCGGCTTCCCCACGACGGAATCTCAAACTGCCGCCGCTGGCGCCGAGCGCGCTGCGAAGCAGATCGAAACCCTGAAGGCCGCCCTGGTCGACCAGGAGCAGCAGGGTAAGCGCGCGGCCGACAGCCTGGCGCAAGTCACCCGTGCGTACCGCGACCTCGACAGCCAGGCCTCGCGTCTCACGAACAGCGTCGAGCGCCAGCGCGCCGCCGTCGCGCAATCGCGCAACGCGATGCAGCAGTTGGGCTCGACCGCTAACGCCGCCGAGGCTGCGGTCAAGCAGCTCGCCGCCGAGCAGGACCGTGCCGCCGCGAGCGCGAACACCGTATCCGCCGCCCAGCGGCGAGCTGCCCTGGAGCAGAAGCGCGCGGCGACCGAAACCCTGGATCAGGCCAAGGCTGCATGGGCGCAGGCGCAGGCATCCGTCAAGGAGCTGGCCGGCGAAATCTCGCGATCCGGCACGGCCACCAAAGCGCAGACCGACGAGTTCACTCGCCTGACGGCCGCCGCGCAGGCGAGCAAGCAGGGCTACCTCGACCTGCGCAACAATATCGCGCAATTCACGACCACGATCCGCGCCACCACGACGGATAGCGCAGCCCTGGCTACGGCCCAGCAGACGCTCCAGGCGTCCATGCAGCGCGCCGCCACGGCTGCCACGCAGGCCCAGGCCAGCGCGCGTCAGCTCGGCGCCGCCAACCAGGCAGCCGCGACGGGCGGTCAGGCCCTGGCTTCCGCCACCAATCAGGTCGGGACTGCCGCCAGCAGCACGGCCGCCCGCAAGCGTGCGCTCAACGACGAGCTGCGGAAATTCAACGAGGGTAGCCGCGAATCCCTGAGCCTGGTGCAGCGCCTGCGCGGCCAGGTACTGTCGCTTGCCGCAGCCTATATCGGCCTCTACGGCGCGATCGAGCAGATCAGCCAGACCGTCAAGGCCTTCCAGACCCTGGAGGCCGTGCAGAACCGCCTGGGCGCGGCGATGGAAGGCGACACCGCGCGCGTGACGCAAGAGATCGACTGGTTGCGCCGGCAGTCCGACCGCCTGGGCATCAGCTTCCAGGTGCTGGCCGACGACTATGGCAAGTTCGCCGTGGCGACCAAGGGCACCAACCTGGAGGGTGAGGAAACCCGCAAAATCTTCCTGGCAGTGGCCGAGGCCGGGCGCGTCAACAAGCTCTCAATGGAGCAGATGAGCGGCACCTACACCGCGCTGACGCAGATGGTGTCGAAGGGTGTCATCCAGGCGGAAGAACTGCGCGGCCAGCTCGGCGACCGCCTGCCTGGCGCTTTCCAGGACATGGCGAAAGCGGCCGGAGTTTCGACGCAGGAACTGGGCAAGATGATGGAGAAGGGCGAGCTGTCGTCCGACATGCTCTCCAAGTTTGCTGACGTGCTGCGCGACAAGTACAGCGGCCAGCTCGCCCAGTCCCTGGAATCGACCACGAAGGAGATCGGCGAATTCTGGAACGAGGTGTTCAAGCTTCGGTTGCTGTTCGCCGAGTCGGGGTTCATTGAGTCTTTCACCGAGGCCCTGCGCGGTCTGAACGATTATTTCCGCAGCGCCGAGGCGGCGTCGTTCGTGCAGACGTTGAGCAAGGCCTTTGGCGCGCTCGTGAAGGTGCTCGCGGAAATCCCGCAGCACATGGACGCCCTCGTCCTCATCACCAGCGCCTTCATCGGCCTGAAGCTGTCGGGCTACGTCACGACGCTGATCGCCAACTTCGGCGTGCTGGCGGCGCGCTTCACGATGTCGTCGGCGGCCGTCTCGCGCCTCGCCGTAAGCACCGGCAGCGCGCGCGCCGCGATTGTGGCTGCCACGGCCGCTACGCGCGCCTGGAACATCGCCTTGGGCCTCCTGGGCGGCCCCGTAGGCATCGCCATCACCGCAATCACCACCGCCATCGGCTGGTGGGTCACGCGCACGGACGAAGCCACTGAATCCCTGGTCGAGCACCAGCGGATCGTCGACGAGGTGAAGAACGCTTACGACGAGGCCGGCCGCAAGGTTGACGACTGGTCGGCCAAGCTCAAGGGCGTGACGAAGGCCCAGGCTCAGGCCAACGTGGCATCGCTGCAAAAGCAGTTCGCAGACCTGACCAGCGAGATGGCCGACACGGGCACGATGTTCCGCCGCGTGCTGGACATGGGTCGCACGCCCGAGCCGCTGGCCGGACAGGTGCGCGCTGTGCTGAACGCGCTGGAAGAGCTGAAGCAGCGTTCGATCACGCTCGAAGACTTCAAGAAGCGCGTCGACGAGGTGAACCAGGCCACCGAGAACTCGAAGGTCAAGGAATGGACCCTGGGTCTGCTGAACGCTGCGGACGGTGCCAAGGAGGTCGAAACCTCGCTGACGCAGGCCGAGCAGGTCGTGACCGCGCTCACCGGCACGAACGAAGAAGCGAAGGCTGCGCTCGACAAGCTGAACGGTGGCCTGAAGGACGTGAAGCCCGCGGCCGCCGATGGCGCCGAAGGTCTGAAGAAGTTCCAGGACGCGCTCGACGGCATCAAGAGGATGATCCCGGCCCTGAGCGCCGAGATGGAGAAGCTGAAGGACCTGGCGAGGATCGACGAGTTCGCCAAGCAAATCCTGGCGTTCGGCCCTCCGACCAAGGAGAACTCCGACCTCATCGCGCGCGCTCGCGCCGCCGTCGAGGAGAAGTACGCCGACCAGGTTATCGCGGCGCTGCCCGGCGTGGCCGAGGGCTTCTACAACCGCCTGATCCAGGTCGAAAGCGGCGGTGATCCCAACGCGCGCGCAAAGACCTCCTCGGCCACCGGCCTGGGGCAGTTCACCAAGGACACCTGGCTCAGGCTGTTCGACAAGGTGTTCCCCGCCCTCGCGAGCTACGACCAGGCCGCAAAGCTCGCGCTGCGCACCAACGAGGAGATGTCCAAGAAGATGCTGGAGCGGCTGACCGCCGAAAACCAGCAGCAGCTCGCGCGCGCCGGGGTGCAGGTCGACCCGACCAGCCTGTATCTGGCGCACTTCCTGGGTGCCGGCGACGCGATCAAGGTCTTGCTCGCCAACCCGCAGACCTTGGCGAAGGACCTGGTGCAGGCGCAGTCCGTCGCGGCAAACCCGACCGTCTTCAAACCTGGCATGACGGCCGGCGACCTGATCGCATGGTCGAACCGCAAGATGGGCGGCGGCGACCCGCTGCTCGGCACGGGGCGCACCCAGGTCGAGACGGATTCGGCCGCCGCCGACAAGAAGCAGGCCGACGCCCTGGCGCGCATCAACAAGGAGCTGGACGAACGCATCAACAAGATGCGGATGACCACGACTGAGGCCGAGGTCCAGAACAAGTTGGCCGAAGCCGGCCTGACCCTGGAATCCGAAGCCGGTCGCGCCCTGGCCGAGAAGGTGCGCGCCTCCCGCGAAGAAGCTGACCTGCAAGAGCGTATCAACGAGCTGGTGTCGATCCGCAGTTCGTTGCAGGAGCAGATCAAGTTCAACGAGGAGCAGGGCAACTTCGACGGCGCGGAACGCATCCGCCAGCAGCTCGAAGGCGTGAACATGCAGCTCCGCGAGGCGATCAACAACGCCACGCTGTACTGGCAGTCGATGGGTGGCCCGCAGGCTGACGCTGCCATCGCCAAGCTGCAAACCATGAGCACCACGATCGTCAGCACGCGCAAGCCACTGGTCGACGTGAAGCAGGCCATGGACATGTTCACGAACGGCGCCATCGGTGCGTTCGACACGATGGCAAGTTCCATCGCCGGGGCTATCGACGGCACGATGTCGTGGAAGGACGCCCTGGGCGCCACGCGAGACGCCTTCTTGCAGATGGTGGCGGACTTCCTGCTGGGCATCGCCAAGATGATCCTACAGCAGATCATTTTCAACGCCCTGGCTGCCTTCGCCGCGGCGATGGGCTGGATGGGACCTGGCGCGGCCGGTGGAGCCGCTGGTGGCGGTGGAGCGGTCCAGCTCGTCGGCGGTGGGCTCAAGTTGCACTCTGGCGGCGTCGTGGGCTCGGGCGGCGGCACACCCACGGGCTTCAACGCCGGCTGGTTGTCGAGCGCGCTGCGCTACCACACGGGCGGCATCGCTGGCCTGGCGCCGAACGAAGTGCCCGCCGTCCTGGAGAAGGGCGAAGAGGTCCTGACTGCCGACGACCCGCGTCACGTCAACAACGGCGGCGGCCAGGCCGGCGCGACCCTGAATGCTAAAATCATCAACACCTTCGACGCGGCGGGCTTCCTCAACGAAGCCATGGCTACGCGCGACGGCGAGCAAACCATCCTGAATTTCGTGCGAGCGAACCGTAGCGCCTTCCGTGCTGCGGCAGGCATTTGAGGCGAACATGGCATACCAGACCGGCGTTGCAAGCGACCATATCGACTTGTGGGACAAACTGAAGGCGTTCCTAACCACGGACCCGGCGCTCGTCGCGGCCGGCCAGAATTGGAGCGTCGCGTGGGAGGCGGCCTCCGGTGCAGCCTTTCCGACCGACATCGTGCTCAAGGGTCCGGGCATGGCCGGGGACGACGAGGTGTTCATCGGCTTGCGCCGTGTCGACGCGCCGCAGTTGCAATCGTTCTTCATCCGCATGGTGGGCATGACCGGGGTTCTGCCGGGCGGCGTAGCCTACAACAACCACGTCAACGTGTCCGACAACGTGGTCATGTTCCTCGACCAAAATCCGATGAAGTATTGGTTCGTGGCAAACGGTCGACGCTTCGTTGTCGTGGTCAAGGTGAGTACGGTCTACGAGACTTTGTACGGAGGTCTGTTCCTCCCTTACGCGGACCCGACTCAATACCCGTACCCGCTGATGGTCGGCGGCTCGGCTGGGGCAAGTTTCGACGAGAACTACAACTGGACGAACACGCAATTTAGTCATTCCCAGTTCATCACGCCGCAGACAAATGCTAGTACGCCCCCGAACGACAGAGGGTCGCTGTACTTCCTCGATCCGAGCGCGCAGTGGGTCGCGGCGGACAACAAGGACCGCACCTCATCCATACAATCGTCGGCAGGGGTGGCCCCGTATCACTGGCTCGGGGGCCTGGGCACTCATCTCAGCGCATCCAACAACGTCGGATACCCAACTCTGCTTGACCGCACGCTGGGTTGCCTGGGCGGCTCGTTCGCGTTGCAACCCGTGACCCTGGTCCAACGGCAGCCGACAGATCAAACCTACGGCGTCTTCCATGGCGTGTATCAGGTTTCGGGCAACGGCAACCCTGCCGAGAACATCATAGAGATGGACGGTGTAGACCACCTGGTTGTTCAGAACGTGTGGCGCACAACCCCGAATTCCTACTGGGCGCTCGCCCTGGAGTAACGCATGGCCTACCTCCTGATCGCAGACCCGACCCATACCACGATCCCGCAACGGATCATTGACTTCGCTACGCAGACCCTCGGGTGGACTGCCGCGGGTGCAAATCGTGTTGCCGCGCCTGGTTCGGATGCAGGCATCACGTTCGAGATCGGCGCGCCCGTATCGACTGCGCCCTATCGGAACCGAAACACTGTGACCTTGATGAACGGCAACACGCAAACCGCGTATGCGATGATCTCGGCGCCGTACATCATGTTGGTCGACCAGGCTCCGACGAAGATGCACCTGTTCGGCTCGGCGGGGCCCGTGCCTTATGTCGCGGCCGTGGTCGAGTACACGCAAGGGTTCTTCCGGCATCTGTACTTCGGCCGATTGGAAAAGCTCGGAGATTACACGGGCGGCGAGGTCGTTGCCGGGTCGACGGTGTACGCTCATTACAACAACGACAGCTACGACGAAGACGACTTTCAATACCTGTTCAATGGCTTTCAGTCCGGGATTTCAGCAGCGTCTGCGGGTGGTGTGAGGCTCAACCACGCCGAGCTTGGCGGCGTCATCACGGCCCCTTTCAGAGCATCGTCTTCCCGCACAGGAGGCTCGCAGGTGCTCGCGCAGAACTGCGTCCTCGGTGGTTTTCGAGACAACGTGAACGATCAGCAGGTCGCGCGCGGCGTGAACACGTTCGCAGGTGCCCAGCTCCTCGCCCCGGTGAACCTGTATCTCACGCGCGAGGCAGGCCGCATCTCTCCTATCGGCAAGCCTCCCGGCGTGCGTCTCGTCAACATGACGAACATCGACCCCGGCACCGCGATCAATGTCGGCGGAAAAACCTGGCGATGCTTCCCGCAGTTCCGCAAGGGCGAGGCTACGCACGCCCGTAGTTCGAGTTCGTTGGGGACGAACTACACGACCACCGAGACGAGCTACATCGTCGGCTACGCCTACCTGGAAGATTGAATATGGCAGTCGGAGAACGGTTCGGCGGCTTTGAATGGGGGCTCACCCCCGGGTTGACCTCTAGCTGGACAGGAGAGCATCCAATTCATCAGGAGATGTACGGAGCAGTCGACTCCGTGGGCATGCGTGACGGCGGCGTAGACCGCTCTGCGCAGCCGATACAGGAACAGGGCCGCCGGAAATCCGGCGCTCGCATGGCTTCCTACTTCGACGACTACTACAACCGCATTTACCTGTTACCCCCATCGGTGAACTTTGGGGCGGTTACCGGCACGACTGAAAGGTCGGTTCGCGTTTGGAACGCCTACCTGACGCCGGTCACCCTGACCTCGATCACGACGGCGAACACGACCGGCCTAAACCTCGCGGGACCGTCGCTGCCCGAGACGTTCGCCGGCCTGGAGTTCAATACCTATCGCGTCATCGCTTCGACCAACGGCCCTGCCTACATCGACGGGCGCTACACCTTCACGTTCTCGGGCGTGCCGGTGGCGTCCGTTCTCGCGGTGTTCGGCTCGCGCGCCGAGTTGTGGGACCTGGCACCGAACTGGCGCGAGCGCTACGACATCACGCACGAGTATCTGACGGACATCTTCACGACGCGCTCAGGCAAGGAGCAGCGCCGCGCTTTGCGCACGTCGCCGCGCAAGAAGCTGGCGTTCGTAGCACTGGCGACCGGCGACAAATTGCGGCGGTTCGAGCGCCTTATGGCCGCCTGGCTGAAGAACACGTTCATCGTGCCGGACATGACCCGCAATGTCGTGACCACCACGCCTTTGGACGCCGGGACGCAGCAGGTCGACCTCGACGCAGTGCCCGCCTGGATCAAGGTCGGCGGCTCCGTAATCCTGATGCAGGGCGACAAAACCGAGGCCCGCCTGGTGGAAACCATCTCAGGCAACAGCGTCACCTTCACGAGCATTGCCGAATCCCCGTGGATGCCGGGCGCGCGCGTGCATGCCGTCTTGTCCGGTCGGATGGGCCAAGACATGCGCGCAACTCGGCCGACTGACGATGCTGCCCAAATCCAGGTTCGGTTCAACGTCACCCCGGCAAGCGAAGACGAGCCTGCGCTTCCGGCCGCGACCACGACCTGGCGCGGGACCGAGGTCTTCCTGACCAAGCCGAACTACATCACTCCGATCACCATCATTCCGACCTATCCGGTTGAGGATGTCGACTACAACCGGGGGGTGACAAAGACCTTCACGCCGATCAACTTCGGCACGAAGACCTGGCAGGCCGAATACCTCGCTGCGACGCGCGCGCAGGCCGACGCGCTGCTGAACACCTTCCGTCGAGCAAAGGGTCGCCGCGGCGCCTTTTACATGCCGACCTGGAAGGACGACCTGCCGCCGATGGACCCGATCACGGTCGGGTCGTTCCGCATCCGCACTAAGGGCCGCGACACGGCAAAGCTGATGTCCGGCGACTCGGTGCATCGGAACGTCGCGGTGTTCGGGACCGATGGCACCACGGTCATGTTTAACCATGTCCAGCAGATCATCGAGATCGAGGACGAGCGCGGCAATGACACCATCCTGGTGCTGTCGAACGCATGGGTTCAGCCGCTTCGGGTCGACCAGATTTTGCGCATCTGCTGGATGCCCCTGTGGCGTTTCGCATCTGACCAACTGACCATCTCCTGGGTCACCGACACGGTTGCCCGGATCACCCCGACATTCGTCTCACTGGAGGACACCCCGTGAGCTTTGAAGAATACGAAGAAAGCCGCGACCTCGGCGAGCCGCTGAATCTCTATCTGTTCGAGTACGGCCCGAGCCAAGGTCACCGAATGGGGCTTACGGACGGCGAGCAACAGTTCCCCTTTGAAGGCCTGACGTACCGCCCCGAGCCGGTGCAACGAGGCAACGTAAACGCCTCCGGCACACTGGACCGCGCGGCGTTGGAAATCCGCTGCGATCGGGAATGCCAGGTCGCCGAGCTGTTCCGGGTCTACCCGCCCAGCCAGCCCGTGCGTCTGACGATCTACCAGGGCCACAAGGACGACCCCGCCAAGCAGTTTCTCGTCTGCTGGACCGGCCGCGTGCTGAACGTGCGCTGGGAGAACAGCGAGGCCATCCTGATGTGCGAGCCGATCAGCACGTCGATGCTCCGGCCAGGCCTGCGTCGTCGATATCAGATTGCGTGCCCACACATCCTCTATGGACCCATGTGCCGTGCCAACAAGGCCGCCGCCACGTCGGCCGCGACCGTGAACACTGCGGCTGACGGCGTGCGCCAGTTGAAGGTGAACTACACGCTCAACGACACCGACCTGCGCACGATGCGCGGCGGCACGGTCGAGTGGGTGACGCCTGACGGCCTGGTGGAAGCGCGAACGGTCCTCGCTGTGCAGGCCGTGGGCAACGTCGCCACGTTCGTCCTGTCCGGCATCGTCAGGGCCATGCCCCAGGGTTATCCGGTAAACTTGGTTCGCGGTTGCGCGCACAACCTCGGCGACTGCGGCGATCTGCATAACAACCTGCCGCGGTACGGCGGTATGCCGTGGATTCCGACCAAGAACCCAGTCGGCAACTACTCCCCCTACTACTGATCGGAAGTCGCGATGTTCTGGATACCGTTGCTCATAGCCATCGCCATGATGGTGGTCGCGTACCTCATCATGCCGAAGCCGAAGGCGCCGCAACCGGCTGCTACGCGCGATCTCGAAGCGCCGACTGCCGACGCCGGCCGGCCGGTTCCAGTCGTGTTCGGAACGCTCAGGGTCAAGGGTCTGAACGTCGTCTGGTACGGCGAGCTAAGTCAGAAAACAGAAAAGGTGAAAGCGAAATGAGCCAGATCATTGACCCCCGGGTCGAAGACCTCGTGATCCGCGTGCAGGACATCACGGCCACCGGCCACTGCGTGCGTGGCACCAAGCGCTGGTTCGAGCACTACGGCTTCGATTTCCGTCGTGTGCTGGAGCACGGCATCCCGGCCAAGGACCTCCTGGTGACCGGCGACGCTCAGGCCATCGCGGTGGTTAACGCCAAGCTGGCGAGCATGGATGAGGGGCAATAATGGGCGGCAAAAGCGGTTCCACGAAGGTCCCTGTCACTCTCTACTACGGGTCCCTGCACTTCGGCATCTGCCACGGGCCGGTGGACTCGATCAACAAGATTTTCTTCAACGACAAGCTCGGTTGGGGCGCCGGATACATCACGCCTGGCGAACCAAGCACCAAGCCGCCGTTGAAGAAAGTCGAGGGCTTCTTTGTTCAGGTGTCCGACGAGAACGGTCAGTTGGTCCGGGATCAGATGCAGATCCGCGTCGCCTACAACCAGAGCTTTGCTGGAGCTGGCGCGAAGGTCGAATGGGGCGAACAGCAGAGCGGTGGCGTCTCCGTCAAGCGCGTTCGCACCGTGACGCGAGTTCTCCCGGTCTACGACAACAACGGGGGTTCTGACGGCAACGGCCCGCTGATCCACGTTTGGATGCAAGCCTCCGGTGAGCCCGACAGTAACTTTTTGCCAACCGGCTACGAGGACGGCAGCAGCGACCGCGTGTGGTTCTATCCGCCAGGCACCTGGCCTTCTGGAGAGGCGCCTGCACCTGGCGGCGGTGGAACCCCGCCCGTGGAAACCCAGCCCGTGACCGAACAGACGACGATCTCGATCAACGCGCCCGAGATGTTCGGCGGCAAGCTGAAGGAAGGCGGCGTCTCCGGCCTCTGCCACCTGATGATGGGGACCATTGACCAGCTCGTGCCGGAGAACCTGGCGAACAAGGTCGGTCGTTCGACCAATACCATGCCGGCGTACCAGGGCGTAGCCAATGCCTGGTTCTACGGCTCGCCGTCGTTCTACTGGAGCGCGAACAGCAACCGCATCCCCGACGTGTCTATCGAGGTCACGCGCATCCCGAAAGGCCTGCCGCCCGAACTCGCGCGCATAGGAAACGACGCGAACCCCGCGCACATCATCTACGAGGTCATGACCAATCAGGACTGGGGTATGGGCTCGTCGCCCACGCAGTTCGACATCAACTCATTCAACCAGGCCGCGCAGACGCTGTTCAACGAGAAGTTCGGCCTGTCGATGATGTGGTCCGATCAGATGGAGATCGAGAAGTTCGTCAGCGAGGTCCTGGACCATATCGAAGCGTCGCTGTTCGTGCATCCGCGCACCGGCCTGTTCGTCCTGAAGCTGATCCGCGACGACTATGACGTGACGCAGCTCCGCGACCTGAACCCCGATAACGCCGTGCTGAAGAACTTCCAGCGCAAGGCCTGGGGCGAGACGATCAACGAGATCGTGGTGACCTACAAGAACCCTGAGAACGAGGAGGACGTTTCCTTCGCGATCCAGGACACCGCGAACATCGCGATGCAGGGCGCCACGATCACCGACAACCGCAACTATTACGGCATCCGCTTGTCCGAGTTGGCCGCGCGTGTGGCCGAGCGCGACCTGCGTTCCGCCTCGGCGCCGCTTTGCTCGTGCGACATCGAGGTCGACCGCTCGGCTTGGGACCTGACCCCTGGCGAGGTGCTGAAGGTGACCTGGCCGGAATACGGACTGTACGGCCTGGTCATGCGCGTCGGCCCGGTGGACTACGGTCGCCCCGGCGAACCCCGCATTCGCGCGTCCCTGGTCGAGGACATCTTCTTCATGCCGGCCGAGTCGTTCTTCGTGCCGCCTGAAGGCGAGTGGGTCGACCCCCGCGAGAACGCCGCGCCCATCCCCATCACCAAGATCATCTCGATCCCGTACTACTACCTGGCCCAGTTGCTTGGCATCACCGACGAGACGACCGCGAACCAGCCCCAGTATCCCGAAACCCTGGCCGGTGTGCTCGGATCGACGTACCAGATCGACGCGCAGGACTTCGAGCTGATGACGCCGATGGCCGACACAGTGGGGAACGTCTCCTATCAGAGCGTCGGCACCAAGGAGCTGACGGGTTACGCACTCACCAAGAACGAGCTGGTGCGCGAGGCGATCAGCTACCTCAAGGTCGAGTTCCGCACGCCGAAGGGTGGTCCTGTCGTGGGCGGGTTCGCGCTGCTGTCGGACCTGGACGATCGCAATTCGGAGCTGGTGGCAATCGAGGCGTTCGATAACGACCTGGGCTGGCGCATCCGCCGCGGCGCCCTGGACACGGTGCCTCGCGCCTGGCCGAAAGAAACGGCCGTCCGCTTCATCGACGAGAACTCGGATTTCATCGACGACACGCTGCGGGCTGACTTCGACACGGTGAAATACCGGCTGCTCACGCACACCTCGCTGAACACCCTGGATATCAGCGAAGCGCCGGAAGAGACGGGTACGCTGAACGGCCGCCCGCACTATCCGCTGCGTCCGGCCAATGTCCGCATGAACACCGTGCTGTGGGGTCGCAACGTGGTCGACGGCCAGGACGGCATCAACTTGACCTGGAGCACGCGGTCGCGCCTGCAAGAAACGTCAGTGATCCAGCGTTGGACCGATGCGTCGGTCATGGTCGAGCCCGGCCAGACCACCAAGGTGACGTTCTACGACGACGAGGACAACGTGATCCAGGTCAATGCTGGCCTCAGCACGGCGGCCGTCAGCCTACCTTTCACCGCCATCCCGGGACCTTCGGTAAAATACCGCGTCGAGTCCGAGCGGGATGGCCTCACCTCGCTCCAGTTTGTTGACCACGAGTTCGACGTGGCCGGCTGGGGCATGAACTACGGAAATTACTACGGGGGTAAGCCTTAAATGCCTGCAAAATCACAACCTGGTAACGGCCTGGCGGCCGAGTGGAACCTGGGCGAGTCCGGCTACAAGGACGGTATGGACGCCAACCTGCGGTTCCTGTCGGCGGCCGTCCAGCTCGTGCTGGAGCGTTCGGACGCGACGCTGCCCACACCGCCCGCCGAGGGTATGCTGGCGATCGCAGAGAACGGTGCGACGATCGTTGGCTACAAGGACGGCGCCTGGATCAGCGTCGCCATCCCGCGCAACGGCTGGGTCGGCTACGACAAGCTGCTGGGCACGCACATCCATTTCGACGGTAGCGCCTGGGGCCGACCGCCCTGGATCGAAGACGCACCTGTCAACGGCCGGCGCTACATCCGCAAGGACGGCGCCTGGCTGGAGGACGACTATCGCATCAGCGCCTTCATTCCGCAGATCACGCAGGCCAACCAGCAGGTGGCATCGTTCATCATCCCGGTGCCCATGTCGCTGCCGAACGATGTCGTCGACTGCGTGGCGCGCTGCCAGTTGCCCCCGCCCGAAGAAGTGGCGCTGATCCTGCGCAAAAATACAACGCAGATCGGCACCATCACCTTCACGCCCGGGGAGACTGTCGGCGTCATCGACATCACTGGCACTGCTGACGTGGAATTTGCCAAGCACGACGAGCTGAACGTCTTCGCGCCGTCGCCCATCACCGGAGTGCCCGAGGGCATCCGCATTCTGTTCCGCCTGGAAATGTGAGGCTAGAAAATGACCCTTTTACACATGGATGGTTTCGACCAATTCGCGAACATCAACGGCGCGGCCGCCACGTCGACCACGCTTGCCACTGCCGGCTATGAGAGCACCACGTCGGGCACCGACAGCCTGGTCGTGACCCAGGGTCGTGAGGCAGGCTCCTTCGCGATCCGCCTGCGCCAGGACTCGACGACCGGCAACGCGGCTTCGCTCTCGAAGACGATCTCGACGGCCGACCCGGTGGTCACGTTCGGCTTTGCCTACATGGCGACCGAACGCAGCAAGATCGTTCAGATCGAAGGCCTCATCGACCTGGAATGGCCGGTGGGCTGCCGGCTGAACGGCGTCGACGGCGAGGCCATCCCGATCCGCAACATCTGGTACTACTACGAACTCCAGGTCGATAAGACCGCGCAGATGTTGCGGCTCTACATCAACAACCGACTGGACATCGAAGCGCCGCTGCCCGCCGAGGCTGGCCCGATGACCGTCTACAAGCTTAAGTTCGGCAGTGGCGTCACCGGCACGGCGAAGACCACGCAGTTGATCGACGACCTGGTGATGAGCGACACGGCGGGCACCGACTTCAACGCCCGCAAGGGGCCAATTGCGATCACGACCCGATTCCCGCAAGCCGATGCCACGGCCGACTGGGAAGGCTCGGTCGCCGGCCCGCTCTGGCCGTTGGTTAGCAAGCGGCCGCCCGAAGCCAGCTCGTATATCCAGTCGAACACCTCCGGCAACGAGGCCACGTTCACGTCGGCCACGCCGCTGCCGAACGACAGCCCGGTCTACGCGCTCGGCATCGTCACGCGCGCACTGAAGACCGACATCGACAAGCGCACGATCGGCTTGGTGTGGGGCGACGGCGACAATCGCCTGGAGAAAATCAACGCCGAGCTGACCACGGAGAACAAGTATTACTACGCCTTGTTCGAAGCCCCGGCGCCCGGCCAGGCCTGGACCAAGGAAATCGTCGAGTCGAATTCGTTCGGCGTCAAGGTTCGGCCGTAAGGAGAAGGCACATGATTCGTTTTATGGACGGCTTCGATCAGGAAGTCCCCGCATTCGAGAATGGATGGGGGGTCGAATCCAGTCTCTCGCGCATGGAGCTGGCAACCTCTCCTGACGGGGACAAGATGCTCGACGCAAAGGGGCTGTTCGGCTCCAACGTGAAGAGCTATTTGCGCTTGCGCCGGGCAGTCCCGGCAGACTGGGGCGACAGGTTCTGCATCGGCTTCCTGGTGCGGCCCGTGCGCTCCCAAGCGCCCACGCAGGACAACTTGAACGAAATCCAGCTCGCGCAGATCGACGGCAACCCGACTGCCGGCGCTCAGGGTCTGATTACTTTCGGTATGGCGGTCAACGGCGGCCAGGTGTTTTGCACGCTGAACGGCGAGCTGACGGCCATCCCGATGGAGTACGGCAACGTCTATCACTTCGTCGAGCTGGAGATCGACAAGGTGGCCCTGGTGGCGCGCGCCTGGCTCAACAACGAGCTGGTCGGCACCAAGCCCATTACCGGCCAGGAAACGCTCCTTTCGTACTGGATCGGCTTCTCCAACCTGGATGCGGTCAGTACCGTGGACGCCAGCATCGCCTATTTCAACGACTTCTACGAGTCGGACGGCACGACGGCGCTCAACAACCTTCGCATCGGCAAGGTAAAGGTCGTGACTCGCCAACCGCAGGCTGACGCGGTGACGGAATTCTCGCGAGGTGCGGGTGCCTCGAACGCCTCGCAGGTGGCCGATCTGACGCCTGATGGCGATGCCAGCTACGTTTATTCGAACCTGGCCGGCGCGGTCGACCTTTACACCAATGGCGATGCACTGCCGTACCCTGACGCGCCCGTGCTGGCCGTCGCCGTATCGGTGTCAGCACGGAAGGAAGGGCCGGAGGCTCGCTCCGTAGCCCCGATGATCCAGGTGGACGGCTCCGACGAGATCGGCGAGCGCGTGAACCTGAAGGTGACCAGCTACACTCGTGGCACGACGGTCTTCAATGCAAACCCCAATACGGGCGGGGCCTGGGACGGCCCGAGCGCTGCCGGCGCGCGCTTCGGTCAAACCCTGGTAGTGTGAGGAATTAGAATGGCTATCATTGATTTGGAAGGGTTCGAGCGCCTGGTCACGGGGGTCATCCCCGCGGCCCCCACGGCAAGCGCGAAGGTGTTGGACGCCTTCGGATGGATAATTGCGCCCGGTGACCCAGAGGTTGCCGCATACCCCGATTACGTGGTCGCGATCGAGGTCAGCGAAGCCAACGCCTACCGCCGCGGCAAAGCGATCACGATCAGCCCGGCCAAGACGGCGTGGGCGGCCTATGCCGGCAAGCATCCGCTCGTGCTGAAGCCTATCCCGATGGCGTCCTTCAACAAGGTCGTCGTCGGTTTCAACCTGTTCATCCATTCGTCCACGTCCACGGCCTCGCCAGACGCCTCGATCATTCGATTCGGCCCGAGCCTTACGGGCACAAGTTACGCCGGGAATACCTTTGCTATGACGGCCCTGAGCACTGGGGCCATCATGTTTGCTGGTGTCCAAACCCCAGGGGCACTTGGCTCGTTTATTGGGAAGTGGGCTTTCCACGAAATTGTCCTGGACAAGACTGCCGGCAGAGTCGACTGGTACGTCAACGGCAATCTGATTGGCGGCGCAGCCACGCCCGTTGCAACCTTCAACTCCATTCAAGCATTCAATGCTGGTCCGATCGGCGGCACGTATGTCACTCAGATGGCGAAATTCACCGTCGACGACATCTACGTAGCAGACCTGGGCACCGACCCGACGCGGGTTCTCGGTCGTGGCAAAGTCGATATTGCTCGCCCCAACGAAACGGTGTCTGCCGCCTTTGCCACGAACGGCTCGGAGCAAAACTGGCAGAACCTGGATGTGCCGGTGAATCTCGCAACATACAACAGCTCGCCGACCGAGGGCGCCGTGGATATCATCGGCCTGGACAACCCTCTGGCGTCGTCTCCCGCGGACGACATCGTGCTCGCAGTTGTAACCTCGACATTGGTTCGCACCTCCACCGGCCAGATGGATGTGGTGGTGGGCACTGGTATCGGAAGCACCTTCAATAAAACGACGGTGACGGGTGTGACCACCACCCCCACGGGGGTCAAGCAAGTCAACGAAGTTAACCCCGCTACCGGGCAACCCTGGACGGTAGCCGAAATTGCTGACCTGCGCACCGGATACGCGGTGAAGACGTGGCCGTAAACACCTCCGCGCAGTTCGCGCAGATTCTTTGGCAGGATGCGTACCCGGTACAGGTTCGGGCGCAGTTCGCACAGGTCCTGACGACCACGAGCGATGCGATGGTGTCTGCGCAGTTCGCGCAGGTGCTGTCTCAGCCCGCGCCGCCGCCCGTAGTGTGGGCGATGGGGCAGTTCGCGCAGGTGTTTTCGCAGCCGGCCCCGCCACCGGAAATCCGCGTCCAGGTCCAGTTTTCGCAGGCTCTGACCAGTGCCTTCCCGGAGACTCGCGTCACTGCCACGTCCGAGATGTTCCTGAAGAAGCTCCAGGGCTTCGAGCCGGACCCGCAAACGCGCGTGAGCTTTACCAGCTCGAAGCTGCTCCTGCGCCTGGACGACCCGCGCTACAGCTACCCGGCGCGCGTCACGGCCACGTCCGAACGCATCCTGAAGCACCTGAACCTGCCGCAGTTCCGCGCCAAGACCCGGGTTAGCTATAACCAGACCCGCCTGCTGCAATCGCTGAAGGACGAGCCGCTGAAGCCGGCGCGCGTGACCTACAGCAATTCCAAGGTCCTGGTCAGCCTGGCCGGCTTGCCCACGCCCGCGACGCGCGTGTCGAAGGTCGAGCAGCGGTTCCTGCTGGAACTGGGCTCGGGCACGCTGGGTGACCTGCTGGTGTCGCACTCGGGTCAAATGGTGGCCCAGCCCTCGACCTGGCCGGACCCGACCGTGCCGAAGTCCGCTGCGGCCGTTTATCAGGCCGCCACGATGATTGCGCATGAAGGGGTATACCTTGACCCCGACTACCCTCAATCGACGCTCCAGGCGAGCTATGTGACCCAATCGGTGGCGTTGAAGGACAGCGGCTTCCCGGACAAGGACATGCCGCAGTCGAACGCCAAGGTGGATCAGCTCGGCATTATCGTCGCCAACCAGTGGGAAACCATCGACAAGGACGTGGTGCGCTCGCACGCCCGCTCAGACCACCTCTTCAACCTGGCGGCCGTGCGCGGCATCTACCCGGACCCCACGGTCAGCGCCTCGAATGCTCGCGCGTCCCAGGTCGCGGCCATGGTCATGTCGCCCGCCAACAACTTCGGCCCGAACTTCGTGAGCCAGGTCGAGGTCATGATCGCGCAGCCGGTCGAGTACCAGGACCCCTTGACGATCGTGTCGCCCACGCCCGTGTCCGCCGTCGCCGCAGCCTGGGCACAGCCGTCGACCTGGCCGGACCCGACCACCCCTGTGTCGTGGGTGCGTAATTCTGTCGCAGCCCTTTCGGTGGCCCAGCAATCGGCCTGGCCGGACCCGACCAATCCCGTCTCGTTGGTGGAGACTTCGGTGGCGGCGCTGATGGTGGGCCGCGAGCTGGACCTGGGTGATCCGACGATCCCGCGCTCTGGCGTCGAGGCGTCGTTCACTGCGATGATGGCCGGCCGCGCCGACGCGACGTTCCCGGACCCGTCGATTCCGCAGTCGTCCGCGCGCGTCCAGCAGGTGGTGGTTACGAGCGCGACCGCTGACCAGGCGTTCCCCGATCCGGTCCCGCCGCAGTCGATGGGCCGCGTCTACCAGTTCGCTTTGCAGGTGAATGCGGGCGCCGATTACGAGGACAAGGACCTGGCGAAATCCGACGCGGTGGTGTCCGACATGGCCGTCATGGTGGCCGTGCCCGATTTCAGCCTCTACGGGATTGCGCGCGAGCGCGTGCCGTTACCGATAGTCACCGCGTTCGTCCACCGGAGCTGAACCAATGCCGATAAAATCCGTTGTAACAGTGGCCGCCGTTGTGGTAGCCCATTCAACCAGCAGTTATAATCGCAACTGTTTGTTGCCTTCGAAGGACACCCCGAGATGGACAAACGCAACCACACCAACCAGGCCCACGAGGATAATATGTCGCCTGACAAAGACCCCACGTTCTGGGCAGAGGCCGCGGGTTGGGCGCGAGACATGCTCCCGACCTTCTACGCGGCCGGCTTGTCTTTCGGCATCGCCACTCTGCGCATCGTGTATGAAGATGGAAGGGCCGGCACGAAGCGGCCGAAGAAGCAGATCGTGATTGAAGCTCTGCTGTGTGGCGGGCTCACCGTCGCGGCGGTGTCGCTGATGGAGCTGGTAGGCGTGCCGGTGACGGCTGCTGCCGGTGTTGGCGGTATGCTGGGATTCTTGGGCGTGGACCGGGTGCGTGCCCTGGCCGTGCGCTTCCTGGAAAAGAAGACTGGCGGCGACCAGGGCACGACTGGCCCGATCTAGTTCGGCAGTCCATGCGGGCCGTGATTGCGTATCTTCGCGGCCTGCTCCTCCTCATAGTCTTCCCGGCAGTTCGAATCGCAGAACAGGTGCCCAGCCGGGACCCCCGAATTGCAGTAATAGCAGCTCCCCGTGGGGATAAGCTGGCGTTTGCTCGCCTGCGCGCGCTGGCGGCGAATATGAGCGTCGCGTTCCATTTCCTCGGTGCGACTGGCCTGGTCAGCGGTGTCTCCGTACATTCGGAATCTCCAGTGAGTTGAGACGGGGGCATTGTACCCCCGCCATCAGTCGTTAAGCCTTCATGGCCGCGGCAATGGCGTCTCGACCGGACAGACCTGCCATGAGCTTGCGGCCGATCTGCAACGTGCGAACGTTGGCGTCGGGCGTGTCTTCGCCGCTGATGACCGGGATCACCCAGTCCAGGAGTTGCGTGTCCGTGGGTCCCGGCGCCGGCTGGCTCGCGTTCTTCTCGACCTCGGTCGCCAGGGCCAAATCCAGCAGGTGGTTCAGCCAGGACAGCAGGGCGTCACGGTGGCCGGGCAAGTCCGTGTTCACCCATTCGTCCAGGCGCACCAGGGCCCATGTGTCTTCAGCGTGAATGCCGTTTTTCTGCACGAAGTCCGTCATCGAGATCGCGCCCAGCGGCATCAGGCGGCGAACGCGCGTCAGCTCGTCACGCAACGACACGAAATGGATGGCCTTGCGCAGGTCCTGCGCGCCGTTCTTCTGGCGCCAGCGCGTCACGTACTTCAGGATCGCCGAGGCGCAGAAGTCCCAGTCGTTCGCCATCACGAACTCGACCGGCTGGATGGCGTAGGTCTTGTAGTGCGCGCCGCCGACCTGGGTGGACAGGGCCGAGGGCTCCATGCCCGGGATCAATGGGAGGTTGGGTTGGTGGGTCATAACGTCCTCTTGGGAAGGGTCAGCCGAACAGGCCGGAGAAAGGCAACACCGTCCAGACGCCGAGGACGATGAGCGAATACATGATAATCGCGATCCCCAGCCAGAAGCCGAGGAACCAGCCGATGGTCCAACGCGCGGCGGTTGGGGGCGGGTCGGCCATCAGGCAGAGCAGCGCCAGCATCAATCCGAAGAACCCGCAAACGAACAGCAGGTCGATGTAGTGTTCCGAGGTCACGGGATTCTCCTAATAGGTGAATATTCAACAATGAGTTGAATTGTACCGGAACATACTATCGCCTGCTGTCGTTTCTTCGCAACTACTTCTGTGCGCGGATGCGCCGGGCTTCGTTGTCTACCGCGTGCCGCGAGATGCCGAGATGATTGGCGATCTCGTTCTGCGACAGCTCGCCGTCCTTCAGTAGCGCCGCGATCTTCTGGCGAGTGGTCGGGGTCTGGCTGAACGGGCGGCCGGCGCGGCGCCGCGTGCGCGTGTTGGCGAGCTGGGCGACTATGGTGCGGAACGGGCTCATGCTCGATGCTCCTTGCGCGCCTGGCCGAGCGTGATGATGCTCATGGCACCACGTCCACCCAGGCGTCGCTTGAAGATAGCGGCGTCGTCAACCTCATCGAAGCGCCGAGCTTTCGCCAGGTCAGCAGTCCAGTGGGTGCTGGACCGGGCGTTCTTCTCGGTCGTCTTCATGAAGTAACGCGGGCCCGCAGCACCGAGGACCCGGATCACATGCTTAGGCACTGCCGGCCTCCTTCACCGTCACGCGACGCGAGTACAGGCGGCCGTTCTGACCGGCGAACGTCACCAGGTGGTACGGCTGGCGCGGCTTGCTTTCGACCCGGTGAATGTCGCTGCGGCTTTCGCGCCAGATGCCGAACGCTTCCGCCGCCGTGCCGGACTTGATCGTTGCGACCTTTTCGGTGTGGTCGATCCGGTATTGGACCCAAACGTCGAAGTCTTTCACAGCGTCTTCTCCCCGCCCAGGGCGTCGATCAGCTCGGCGATGAGCTTGGTGGCCTCGCCGGCAAACAGCGCCAGGTCGCTTTCGAACTTTTCCTCGTCGTTCGAACCCAGCATGTCCTCGGTGTTCTCGCGCAGCACGTCCAGGGGGCGCAGGCGCTTGACCACCAGGTCTTCGGTCAGCACGAACGAAATGCGGTCGGCCCAGGTCATCGCCAGGCGCGTACATTGCTTGCCGGACTGGATGTGGCGGCGCACGTCGTCGGCGTCGATCGAGTGCTTGACGTAGCGGATGGCAGCGCCGCTCTCGCCCGAGGAGCGCAGCTCGGTGTCCTGGTCAATCGTGAAGTTGGCCGGCGCCTCGTCCTCGGCCAGCCAGCCCGTCATGGCAGAGGCCGGAGCCTTCGCCACGTACAGGTTTTCCAGGGGGAACGGGTCGATGGCCTTGGCGAGCATGCCGATCACTTCGTCGGCGCGGCTTGAGCTGGCGGCGTCGATCACCAGGAAGCGGTCGGTCAGGTTCAGCCACACGCGCGTGTCGCGGGTCACGGACAGGGCCTTGACCAGCAGCTCGTCGATGACGCGCTCCTTGATCTCCTTCATCTGCTTGCGGCCGGGCCGATAACCCTGCTGCTCGGCGATCTCGGCTGCCCGAGCCTTGGTGATCTGGTTGATGGCAGCGGGCGGCATGACCTTGTTCTCGACGCGCAGACGCATGAAGAACTGGACCTTATCGCCCTGGCCGGCGTGCGCCAGGTTATCGCTATGCTCGGAATACGGCGCCCAGCCGATAGACTGGAGTTCGATATTTTGCCCGGGGCGGAAGGTGTGCTTTACCAGGTCTTCATTCAGGTCGCGCCCGATGAGCTGGGCGGCGTTTTCGTTCAGACGGTAGAGGCGCAGGGTGCGGAAGAATTGGTCGGACATACGGTTCCTTGGTTGGGTTTGAACTTTTCGATCTCGACGGCCGTAACGACGACCTCGACCGTGACGGTGGTGGCGGGGGTGGGGTCGCCCTTGAAGGGACCGGCCAGCTTCGGGCGCATGACCGCACCCGTGCATTTGACCCCATCCGTGCCGACCCGCTCGAAAGCGTAAAAGTGGAAGTTCGGATCGCGGTCGGGCAGTTTGGCGTAAGCCGCCTGCACGAATGGAAGCTTGTCGGTGCCCTCGAAGAACTGGGCGGCGGACCAGGGGATGGGCTCGGCCATGGTCAGCCCTTGAAAAGGAAGGGCGTCAGGTCCGGCGCGCGCCAACCTTCGGGCTTCAGGATTTTGCCGGTGTCAGGATGGCGACGCAGCTTGCCGTCGACCACCTTGTCCATGTTGGCCCGGCAGACCTCGCGGCGGGCGCCAGCGCCGTCAGCACCTTGCGACAAGATCGAACCCTCGCTCACCACCTGGAGGTCGATGTCGGCGTCCAGCAGGTCTTCCTTGTCGGCGGCAGCGCATTCAGCTTCGAACTCGTTGTTCTTGAAGCGGTCGCCGAGGTGGCTGATGGCGTCGATCAGGTGCCACATGCTTTCGGGAATGTGCGCCTGGCCGGAAAAAACCGCCTGCAACTTTTCCGCCAGTTCCTCGCACTGCATGCCGGTATAGAAGCCGACCTGCTTGGGATTGAAGTGGTCGGTGGTCACGCCGGCCAGGGTGTTGAACTCCTTCACGGAGCCGAAGAAATCGAATTGGAGTTGATTCACGTCCTTCCTTTTGCGCCGGAGCGCGTTGCGGCTATCGCCGGTTGTTCCGAAAATCCTCGAAGCGATCGAGGGTGATTTCCCCGCTGTTGAGCTGGGCCAGCAGGTCCTGCCCACGTACACGACCCTCTTCGTAGGACGCACGCAGCATGCCGTTGATGGCGCGATAAACACCGTGCAGTTTTTCCGTGGTCCCCTTCGGCATGAACATGCGCCAGGCGTGGGACTGGTAGTCCTCCGACCAATCCACGAAGTGATACGGCTCGTTGGAGTAACCGAACAACGACACCTTGCCGTGGGCAGCGCGCTCGTTGTCCGGCACGCGCTCGGCCGAAAATACGTGGCACAGGAAATCACCGAAGGACGACGCGAATGCTCGCGTGCTGTCGTGCTTACT
>RCUJ01000094.1_pt1 | contig 48243 bp, 40 predicted proteins | sample 2166321 | NCBI WGS metagenome assembly RCUJ01 (sample SAMN09932808, study PRJNA488358) | compost metagenome | feature: garden; material: soil; isolation source: compost soil in an enriched community after 118 h of incubation | place: Germany: Experimental Botanical Garden Goettingen | collected... | reverse complement strand
CTTTGGGAGCAGGAGGCCGCAGGTTCGAATCCTGCCACCCCGACACAAAAGCCTTTCAAAGGCAGTCAAAACCCTTTAAATCGTATGATTTAAAGGGTTTTTCTTTTTATTCAACTCCAAAATATTCAAGTTATATCAAAGAAAATGGGACCTATTCGGCTACCCCTTTTCTTTTTTTATCTTTAGGTCCCAAAAATCAATTTAATATTTTAAAAATCAGTCAGTTGTACTCAAATTTTAACATTTGATGCTTCTCAAATTATGCATGATTTCAGCAGAAAATCCAGCTTTCTTGGGACCCATTTAATGTGCAAGTGATATGAACATTAAATTTTTGAGATATGAAAGCAACTAACACTACATTCGGGGTAATCTTTTACCTAAAGACACAAAAAACCTCGGCACAAGGCAAGGCGCCTATCTGTGCCAGAGTAACAGTAAACGGAAAACGTACCGAGATTTCAATAAAACGATCAGTTAACGCAAATGAATGGGATGAAAGAAAAGGCATGGCCAAGGGAAGCCGTAAAGAAACAATTGAACTCAACATGTTCCTTAATCAGTTCAAGGCAAAGATTATAAATACATATCAGCAGATGGTTCTGACTGATGTGCCCATTGACGGCCCTGCAATCCGTGATAAAGTATTGGGCACAGACCACCTGGCTCCCACATTAGTATCACTAATGGAATATCATAATGAGCAGCAACTACATAAGCTTGCTCCTGGAACTATGAAGAACTACCATACCACGCAGCGGTATGTAAAAATATTTCTCACAGAAAAACTGCACAGAAATGATATTTTCCTTTCACAGCTTACCTATAAATTCATTCTGGATTTTGAACGCTACCTTTTTAATTATGTTCCCAAAGACCACCAAAAGCCACTTAACAACAACGGCATTATGAAGCATATTGAACGGCTGCGTAAAATGATAAATATGGCTGTCAAGTTGGATTGGCTGTCCAAGGATCCATTTACCAGCTTCAAGAAACATTTTGACAAAGTGGAACGGGAGTCATTGAACAGTAAAGAGATTACAGCATTGGCAAACAAAGAGTTCACAATCGAACGGCTGAGGCATGTTCGGGATATGTTCCTGTTTAGCTGCTATACGGGTCTTTCATATATTGAACTCGCCGAACTGACTCCAAACAAAATTGTTACAGGTATAGACGGCGGGCTTTGGATATCAACAAGCAGGGCAAAAACAGATACAGGTGTACGTGTACCACTACTGCCACAGGCTATAGAATTAATGGAGAAATACAGAGATGATCCAAGGGCTCTGAATAACGGTACAGTTTTTCCTGTAATTTCAAACCAGCGAATGAACGGCTACCTTAAAGAGATCGCTGACCTTAGTGGCATAACTAAAACGCTGACCTTTCATATCGCCCGGCATACCTTTGCAACGACAGTTACTCTGAGTAATGGCGTACCTATTGAGAGTGTATCAAAGATGCTGGGACATACAAGTATCCGTACCACTCAAATCTATGCTAAGGTAGTTGAACAAAAACTCAGCGAGGATATGCGCAAACTTGAACAGCGGATGTCTACAATCGTGTCCTAATGTCCCGAATACTATAAGTTTTTTATGGGTTCAAACCCCTCATCGCCCTCTATGAGGATTTTTGAAAGGATACCCTCTTTTTTTGTATACAAGATATCCTTTTTCCTCCATTTTAGGCGAACTCCAAAAAAGTATTTTTTAACCCGCTACAACATCTAGTGGAAAAACGATGAGATTGACCACTTAATTCCAAAAAACTTATTTAAGACTCAATAAAAATAAGATTTTTTTTAAATTAAACTCTGTCATATATTGGCCGACAAATAAATTATCTTTGACAAAATAATCAAAATCATTATGTCAAAATTAATCTATTTTAAGAGGTATTTATATATCATAGACCGTCTAAGAAGCCATCCCAGCAATTTTACAGAATTACAGGAATATGTAATTCGTAAACTTGAAAACGAAGATATTGATACCAATTTTGAATATGCAATTCGCACTTTTGAACGGGATAAAAAAGATATTTTGACTCTTTTTGGGATTTCGATTGAATATAACCGAAAAGGCAAAATATACAACATAGACGAAGAAGAGATTGAAGACCAGTCAGTAACAAGAATGATAGATGCTTTTTCTATTCATAATGCATTACAAGAGGGAAATAAATTATCCCCTAGCATCTTTTTGGAGAAGCGAAAATCATTGGGAACGGAACATATTCACGGAATAATTCATGCTATCCAAAATGCTTATATCATAAAATTTACACATAAAAAACATTGGGAAGCCCACACCAGCCAACGTGATGTGAAACCCATTGCAATCAAAGAATCACAGCAAAGATGGTATTTGGTTGCTTTGGACAAAAAAGATGAAAAAATAAAAACATTTGGCCTCGACAGAATTTCAAACCTAATCGTAACAGATGCAAAATTCAAACCTATTCCCTACAATGTTGAAAAGGAATATCAACATGCTTTTGGAGTAGAAACCTACGAAGCTGCAAGGAAAATTGTTTTAGAATTTTCTTGGCAACAGGGCAACTATATTAAGAGTTTTCCTCTTCACGAATCTCAATATATCTTAGAAGAAAATGAGGATAGGGTTTTGGTTGAGATTTATATTCATCCTACCAATGATATCATTATGGAGCTTTTGAAATACGGTTCTAACGTAAAAGTTATTGCTCCCATTTTTCTTCAAAATGAGATGAAAAATAGAATTTTGGAAATGACAAAGCTATATCAATAATGGAATCCTTTACAGCAATAGATTTCGAGACCGCTCAGGGTTATCGCTGGAGTATTTGTCAGGTTGGTTTGGTTCGAGTAGAGAACGGAATCATTACCAAAGAAATCAATTTATTAGTACAACCTCCTGATAATTATTATTGGAGTCGTTTTACTGCTATTCACGGCATTTCTGCCAAAGACACCATAAACACACCTACATTTAACCAAATTTGGCATCAAATTGCTTCCTACATCGAAAATCAAAATGTAGTAGCACATAATGGTTTTGGTTTTGATTTTCTTGTTTTAAACAAAACTTTGGAATATTATGGAATAGCTTTACCAGACTACAATAAATTTTGCACATATAGAATCTATAAGTCTAATTTGGCTAACTTGTGCGAAAAATACGCAATAGAATTAAATCATCACAATGCGTTGAGTGATGCTAGGGCTTGCGGGGAGTTGTTTTTAAGATATTTAAAAAATAATATAATATGAGTAATAGTATTGGATTAAAAAGTATTGGGACTATTATTAATGAACGGACATTTTTTTTTGTTGATTCCTATCAAAGAGGATATAAATGGGATGAAGACCAAGTGAAAGATTTATTGAACGATATCAATGAATTTGAAACGGGGAAAAATGGTGATTTTTACTGTTTGCAACCAGTTGTCGTAAAAGAACAAAGCGACAAAATTGAATTAATAGATGGTCAACAGCGTATGACTACTATCTTTATTATTCTGTCATTCTTACAAAAAGAAAAGTTTGACATTGATTACCAAACAAGGAGAGCAAGTTCGTGGTTTTTATCAAATATCGTATCAAAAAATGAAATAGATTTAAAAGACTGGAACCTTTTTAAAAGGAAAGAATATTTTGAAGAAAATAGAAAAATCGTAATTAACAATATTGATAATTTTCATTTTTTCAATGCTTATAATGTTATAGAAAATTGGTTTTCTTTGGAAATCGACAAAGAAAAATTTTATGATAAATTATTGAATAATACCAAGGTTATATGGTATCAGGCTGATGAAGGTGTGAGATCACAAGAGATCTTTGCTAGGATTAATATTGGTAAAATTCCATTGACCAATTCTGAACTGATTAAAGCTTTGTTTTTATCGAGCAATAAAAGTGTGAACTCGATTAAAAATCAAATTCAGGTAAAATGGGATTCTGAAAGTTCAGTTATTAATATATCCGGATTTGACAAAATCAATCTACTAAATAATGACTTGAAAAATGAAATTGCCCTCGAATGGGATTTTATAGAAAAAGAATTGCAGTATGATGAATTATGGTATTTTATTTCAGATGAAAAGGAAAACAGATTTACCCGAATCGATTTGTTACTGGATATTGTTTCGAACAGAGATTTTGAAAATAAAAAACAAGATTCGCTACATTCATTTCATTACTTTTCTAAAAAAGATGATTTAAAACAGGAGTGGGATAAGTTAACAGAATTGTTTTATACTCTTCAAGATTGGTATCATGACATTGAATTATATCATTTGGCAGGTTATCTTATTTCAGTTTCTGGAAAAAATATAATAAAAAAGCTTTGTGAAGTCCAAAAAGAAAACTCAAAAACAGATTTCAAAAAATGGATAAGTAAAGAAATACAAAACTCTACAGTTATAACCGAATTTGGGAATTATGGATATGGAGATAAAAGAGTAGAAAAAGTTTTGTTGCTCTTTAATATAAAAACCCATATGACAACTTCTTCGGAAAATAATTTTAATCGTTTTCCATTTAAATCTTATAAAGTCAATAAATGGTCAATTGAACATATCCATGCCCAAAATTCAGAAGGATTGATTTCAAAAGAACAATGGATCGCATGGTTAAATGATGCAGTTCTGGGATTGATGAAATTTGAAAAAAATAATACTGTTGAAAATCTAATTCAAAGCATTAAAGAAACTATCAAAAGCAAAGACGAATTAAAGCGTGAAGAATTTCAAAAATTGTTTGATGAGGTTATAAAATATACTTCTGAAGATTACGAAAACGAAATCCATGACATTGGCAATCTTGCATTATTGGACGGCAGCACAAACAGTTCTATAAGCAACGGAATTTTTGCTTCAAAACGAGAGATGGTTCTTAATGCTGAAAATAATAAAGCATTTATTCCTATATGCACCAAAAATGTGTTTTTGAAATATTACACCAAAGATCCAAAGCAATTTTACTTCTGGAGTAAGGAAGACAGAGAATATTATTTGGAAACTATTAAAGATGTTTTAAAAATTAGAGAATCATAAAAAAATAAGGTATGTCAGAAGAAACTAAGTTATATACATTTTGGAAATTATTGAAAAATTATGAAATCATTATTCCGAAAATTCAGCGCGATTATGCACAAGGGCGGGAAGACAAAAAAGTAGAAATCATAAGAAATTCGATTTTGGATGATTTCGAAAAAATACTTTTAAGTGATAGAGATCAATTGAATTTAGATTTCGTGTATGGTTCCAATGATTACGGTAAAATAATTCCGCTTGATGGGCAACAGCGTTTGACTACACTTTTTTTATTACACATTTATTTGTCAAAAGTATCAGGGAATTGCGGTGAAAAAAATAGGGAGATCTTCAAAAAGTTTAAATATGAAATTCGTTCAAGCACCCAAAAATTCATCGATGCTTTGGTTGATAATAAATTTAGTGAGGATATTGAAAATCAACCTTGGTTTTTCAATTCATGGAAGAAAGATCCAACTGTAAAAGGAATGCTGGTGATGTTTAAAGCGATCCATGAGAAGTTTAATGGAAAAGGGGAGTTGTGGAATAAATTGGAAAATGAAGAAAAAATAACATTCTATTTCCTTCCATTGAATAAATTTAAGCTTACCGATGAATTATATGTTAAAATGAATTCGAGAGGTAAACCTTTGTCTGATTTCGAAAATTTTAAAGCATGGTTGGATGAAAAATTAGCTCAATTAAACGGGTTTGATAATTCTGATTGGTCGCTTAAACTGGATACGACTTGGACAGATTTATTTTGGAATAATGATAATGATGATTATTCCGTAGATAATGAAATGTTGAACTTCTTCAGAGGAATTGCGATGTATAACTATGTGCAAAAGCTAGAAGTTTCAGATGAAAACAAAATGGTTTTTGAAAAAAGGATTGGAGAATTAAATAATGTCGACAATGTATATTTATCAAATAAAGAATATGGGGATATTTTCTTTAATGTAGGAATACAAAGTGATACTTTTTCAGATATAAGTAAATTTCTAGATACTTACTCCCAAAATGAGGCAACTATTTTAGAACTTTTGAAAGACGTTTATTTCTGGGGAGATGACAACGAAAATCTATTTCAGAAATTTATTCAAAACCCAACATATTCGGATAGAGCATTGTTTTATGGATTATTTAAATACGTGTTAAAACATTCCGATTTGATAGAGAATAAAACTGAAGGAGAACGATTTTTCAGGGTTTTGAGAAATCTCATTGAGAATTCAGATGTTAATGCGTCTACTCTGAAAAATATTTTAGCTTCTATCGATAAAATGACAGAGGTGTCAGATATTTTGATATTTATGTTGGATGATAACTCATTAATTGGATTTAACGGGAATCAAACCAATGAAGAACAAATTAAGGCTAGATTGATTAACGAGAATATTGCATGGGAAACTAAATTCAAAGAAGCTGAGAATCATCTTCTGTTTAGAGGAAATATTGGTTTTTTATTAGATGACCAGATTAATGATGATCAATTAGAAAACTTTAAAAGTCTATTTGAAAGATCTAGGGAAATTTTCTCTATTGATGGTGTATCTGAAAAATACAAAGAGAATTCGATTTTTCTAAGAGCTTTTATTAGTCAAATGGATGACTGGGGACAGCTTTGGAAAATAACTTATGATTCAGAAAAAGAAACTTGGAGTAAAATACTTAAAAATGTGTATTACAAACCTTTATTGAGAAAAATTGTAAAGGAAGATATTGAGCAATACGAAAAGTGGATAATTGAAGATTCCAATATCAAAGGCATTAATGAAGATCAAAGAGAAACTCATGAAAATTTATACAAATCAAAATTATTAAATGTTGCAGTTAGAAAATGTTCTCTAAGATGGGCATATAACAAGTACATTTTGGCACCAAAAGGCGCGAGTGCTGCTCATAAAGTATATTTGATTAACTCTAAGAGGAATAAAATTTTATCTCAATTAATTAACGATAAAAATAATGAATGTGATAGCAAACAAAAATTAGGAGATATAGATATTTTCTGGGGGTGGGATATATATTTTACTTATAAGGAAAAAAAATACATTTGGAATTGGAGGGATGAAGAAAATGAAGTTCGACATGGAGAAACTTCTTTTACAATTGAAAACTTAAATGATTTAGAGTCTTTAAAAATGAAACTGGATATCCAGTTAAAATTAGTACATCAGTAATCATTGCTATGTAATTTACAAAATAATATTGATTTATAGACGTATTCAACTTTTAAAATATTTTCCACGACGACACACTCCGGCAGTGTGTCGTTTTATTTTTGGGCATAAACTAAATATTATGACCCATACTATTAAAGAATTAATTTGTGTGATTAATGATTGCGAAATAAAAATCAAGCAATGTGAAATAAAACAGGCTCGCTTTCATCAGAATTATGATGAGTTGAAGAGATTGGAAGAAAAGATAAATGTCCATAAAAAACAAATTGAACGTCATATTCAAGAATTTAAAGAAAAAATAAAAAAGAATTATTTAGGAAAACTATTATATGCCAATCGATTAGCTGTTTTAGAGAAAAAGTTTCAATTACAGCCAAGAATTAAGAACGTCAATTTATTTTGTTTGAATGTCCTTAAAGAAAAGCATGTTGTTGTAAAAAAGGACAAAATTTTCTTTTCAGGAATGAATAAAGAACAAGAAGTCGATATATGTGAAAATGAATTGGAAATGATCGAAATGCAATCACAAGATTTGCTCAAAGATTTTTTTGAAATCACGAAAAAATTTCCAAATAGCATTAATAAAGAAATGGAACAGCAATTCAACGCATTGTTAGACTATTATGGCTGGGGTTTCGCTGAAAAGAAAATAGTCTTGGATAAAAGACAGTTTGAATTAGAAGCTCGTCTTGAAGTATTGGAAAAAAAATTAATGAGCCTTCAGGCATTTTTTAATTATTATCTGACAAAAAAAATTAAAGCCGAAATAGAGAAAATAAAAGAAGAGTTGTTGGAGATCAATTTGCAGGACTCAAAAAATATCGATTATATTCTGTGAATCATTATAAGAAATATAAGTTATAATTACTAAAACGACACATTACGACAGTGTGTCGTTTTAGTTTTGCTTCATATTAAAAACATCATGTTATGGAAGCGAAAGAATTAACCGTTTTAAAAGCAGTTGAAAAAGTACATCAAGTTTCGAAGGATTCGATGTTGGTTTTGGAGCGATATGAAGCTGTAAAATCCGAAATAAAGTTCATTTCAAGTTATTTTCAGGTAAATGAAATTCAAAGTATTTTCTTGGCCAGTTTTATTGGTTTATCGTGTTTTGATACAATCGAATTGAAAGAATTGATTGATTATTTTAAAATAGAAAAAATTAATTTATTGTCCTATATGGATGACTTGCAATATTTAGTTGATAAAAACATTTTAAATAAGGAAAGTAATAGAAAGGTGCTTCGGGAGGATTATTCAGTAAAGAAAAGCTTGTTGGAATATATAGTTTCAAATAAAGAAATCCCTTTGGATTTGATTTCGGTACTTCCGAAAGAACATACTTTTCATGAATTTCTGAAAGATCTTGATGATTTAAGTGACTCAAAAGACGATGAAAAAATTGATTACGGCTATTTTGTGTACAAATTCAAAAAATTACTGGAAGAAAATCGAAAATTCAAATTGGTTAATTATGCCTGCGAAAATTTAGAACCAATAGACTCTTTTGTTTTTTTTGATACAATTTTGGATGCTATAGGAAATTGCGACAATGATTTTAATACGGGTCTTCAGTCTACTGTTGAGGATTTCACTAATCGAAGAAGAGATACTTTTGATTATGTTTCAGACTTTTTACTTGGAAAAACAAAACTAAATACTTTGAATTTAGTTGAAAAAGATAAAAATCAATTTGGAGATAGACATCGTATAAAGTTGTCTGACAAAGCTGTAACTATGCTTCGTGATATGGAAGCTATTTCTTTCTTCACGAAAGAAAGTAAAAACGACAAACTTATTTATCCTGATAAAATCCAAAAAAACAATTTGTTTTATAATTCTTCGGAAACTCAATTATTAGAACCTGTCGAAAGCAGTATGTCGAAAGCATCATTTTCGAAATTACAAAAAAGATTAAAATTCAACAATATGCCTGTTGGAGTCAGTGTTCTTTTATATGGCGCTTCTGGAACTGGAAAAACGGAAACCGTATATCAAATTGCCAAAAAATATAAGCGTCCGATTTTTAAAGTGGAAATTTCTGAAACCAAATCAATGTGGTTTGGCGAAAGCCAAAAACTGATAAAAAAGATTTTCACTGATTATTATGATTTCAAAAAACAAGAAAAGGTTTGTCCCATCCTACTCTTTAATGAAGCAGACGCAGTTATAGGAAAAAGAAAAATGGCAGGTTCTTCCAATGTTTCTGATACCGAAAATGCAATACAGAATGTGCTTTTAGAGGAATTAGAAAGTTTTGACGGAATCTTATTTGCCACTTCCAATTTGGTCAATAATTTGGATCCTGCTTTTGAAAGACGGTTTCTTTTCAAAATAAAATTTGATAAACCTTCAACGGATAATTCTGCAAAAATATGGAGAAATAAATTGCCCACAATAACAGAGGAAGAAGCCTTATATCTGGCTGATAATTATGTGTTTTCTGGTGGTGAAATGGCAAATATTGCCCGTAAATGTATTATGGAAGAGGTGGTTTTGGGTAATAAATTGACTTTTGAAAAAATTATCACTTTCTGCAATTCCGAAAAGTGGGAGAAAAATACCATTACCACTAAAATTGGATTTTGAAACTGTCTTGTTTTGTCAGAGTCCCCTCTTTTCTTTGCTAAGCAAAAGGGGAAGCTGAAAACCAAAATAGAGTAAGCACAATATAAAATTACAATTATGGCATTATTTTTAATCACGGTAAAACAAAATCATTATGCAAACGGAATCCGTTTAGAAAAAGGAATGACCGTTGAGGTTTCATCCAAATATTCAAATCCAATAACGACCAATGGAGGTCACGAAGTTGTCGATGCTTTTATACGAAAATATGGTATCGATATTAAAAAAAATTGCGGGTTGTCTTCCTCTTATCTGGATTTGAAAAAATTAGGTTAGAAATTTTATGAGGCTGTTCTTCTTGAAAGTTCAGTCTCTTTTTTTACACAGATTTTCATTTTTTAATCAGTGTAAATCAGCTTAAGTCATATGTTGGTTTTATATTTTGTTTCTGATAATAGACTGTAAATAGATTTTAGATATATAAATAGACATTGAAGCCCAAGTTATGGTCGAATGATTACATTTTTTGAAATCATCTAAATACATTTAGCGAAAATGGAAGGCAACAATTTTCAGTAGGATTTATTTTTCAAAAAAGCTATAAACTCCATTTTATTTAATAGCAAGTTTCTTCAAGTCATACAACAAGTGATTCGAAAAAAGGTTTGTAAGAACCACAAAAAGACAAATAACGCAATTGGAAGACAATGGCGTTATTTTTTTATATTACTTTTTGTAAAAAACTTAAAATTGGTATTAATTGTTCGACTGTAATACCTGACAGCTCACAGAAAGACAAACAAAGCCAGTGGAAGACAGTGGCTTTGTTTTTTTTTAACTTTTTGTTTATTTTTTGACACTAGTTTAAAAACACACAAAAGATATAAATCTTGGGGACGTAATTTTTTTTAAATTCTAAAATTTAGAATATCATTTTATAGTTTCAAAAAATGTCAAAATTGGTATTAAGTGTTCGATTCCAATCCCTGATACTCCAAAAAAAGTAATTTGAACCTATAATAAAAGGCCCTGGCATTATTTTCTTTCTTTAATACACTATTAATCAACGATATATTAGTTTTTTTTTATCTACTTATTAGGAGTGATGGGAATCATCATTCTCTTGACCATACAGTTCTTTTAATGTCAGGGAAACCATAATTTCTATCATGAATTTTACAAATCGATCTTCTTTCTCGCGCTCCATATCATCATAAAATTCTGACACAAACTGTCCATCATCACTATTTCCTTCTCGATTATCGCTCATGTTAGCACCTCCTTTCTTTAGTCGTTGGTTGTTTTAGTCTATGGTAGAAATTTATTCCAAAACTAGTTTAAATTATTGATTTTAAACACCTTAACAATTTATGAAAAAGTTTTCTTATTGTAAAACTAATAATATCGGAATTATCGCTTTGGAGAATAGTTGAGATTATATTGTTAATAATACATTATCAAGAAGGCTTTTGATCTTTAAGTACAAAGAAATCCCACCGCGTTTAGAATGTTCGTTAACTAAACTGGAGTAAAGCATCTGTCCGTTCTTACTACATATGGAAACTGGGATCAGGAAATGGTATTGAATCCCAGATAGATTAACGATAGCTATTTAATTATTTTTGATCTTTAAGAGTAACCAAATGACCAGCTTAAGATAAATGTTTGCAAATATGCAAGACAATCAAAAAGAAGAAATTAAAAGGTCGTCAATATTGCCCCTCTTTTGTGTACAATGTAAAAATTGCATTTTTCTGGTAATAGGGAGCCATAATGAGCCAAACGTGGACAGTTTTACTTTTTCAATTTCCTCATGAGCTTATTTTGTAATGGTTTGTAAAAACTACCAAAATCTGAGTTAGATATTATTCAATGTAAAAGAGAGAATTATGAATGTGGATCTTATTACCAGGGATGACCTTGATAGATTTAAAAAAGAATTGCTAGAAGAAATCCGAAGATATCAGCAGTATCCTCGTAAACAAGGCCATGAAGCGCGAGTATGGCTCAAGAGTTACGAGGTTCGAAGACTCTTAAATATTTCAGCTGGCACCCTACAAAACCTTAGAATAAACGGCACTCTTCCCTATAATAAGATTGGTGGGCTAATGTACTACCACTATGACGACATTCAAAAACTGATGGATGGAACGAGGAATGTTAGGTGATTTTTTTAGATTCGATGCCCAGATTGGAAACAGTTATAAAAAACAAAGGCACTCCCTCCTATTTAGTCGGGACAGTCTTTGTTTTTAAAAATAGTTGGTACAGCCAATTTGTTGAATCACTCCTCTGTCTTGATTCAACAAAAAGGCTGCTGTTTAAAATTGATAGTATGTACTATCTTTTTCTTTGTCTGGTTTTCTTTTTCATTTCATTGGCAAATAATCCCTCATCATAGTCTTCTGCTTTTGCATTGGGCAATAATCCTCCAAATACTTCAATATGGTTACTGTCTCCATGGCTATAGGACAGATCTTCCTTAACCAAAAAGTTGAACAGATTGTGTGGTTGTTTGATCACTTCATTTATAGTGACATTGTTTTTTGATACTACATTTCCCTCTACAGACTGTTCCATTTTATTGCCATTATTCCACCAGTCATTGAAAACGTTGGCCGAAAGATTTTTGCCTAATTGCGAACCGTTCCACACGGATTTCGAAGTATGGTCTACAAAGGTGATTCCATAAACTCTGCCTTCGCCATTTCGTCTTACAACGGTATTAATACCTCTTTCCAATAATCTTTTCTTAAATTCTTTTTCATCCAATGCCGCCTGTAAGGACACCTCAATGGTAGTCTTGAGCAAAACTTTGGATATCTCATTTTTCAACAATTCTTTGGACTGGCCATAATGTTGCTGAAGTTGGACATATCCTGCCTGTTTTCCGAATAGCGAAGCCTTAAAGGGATTGCTTGCTTTTTCTCCCTTTTCATTTAATGCGAAATATGCCAGTCCCAGCTTTGGGATTCCGTTATATTCGCCCTTGACTTCTTCGGCGGTAATATTGAAAAGGGAAAGCAGGGCATTGTAAGTTCCGAAGCCCTCAAATTTGTAATATTTTGGCAAATGACGGATTACCGAAGCCATCTGACTCTTTATGTCCCCCGCCTTATAATCAACAGGCTTGAATATTTGATTTTCTGGATTTTGCTTTTTATCCGTAGCCAATATCAAGCTATATTCTTTTTCCAATTCCCGGCAGACATCCATCGAACGTCTTTTTTCAAATTTATCGGATATTTTTCTGCCATTTTCATCCACACAAACCGATACGACGTGAATGTGAATCCGATCTATATCAGTATGCTTAAATACCACGAAAGGCTGTTCTGCGTAACCCATTTTCTGCATATACTTTTGCGCCAGCTCTTCAAACTTTTCATCACTTACCTTATCCTTCGGATCAGGATTCAGCGATATATGCAAGATTGGTTTTTCAGTCTTTCGATTGGCCAGCAGGTACGGCTCAAAAGAACGCAACAATTGGCTGACGGCATAACTGCCATCAGGGGTTTCAATTATCTTATTGATGTACAAAACCTGCCCGTTTTCCTTTTCAACTTTGAGCTGATTGTATATTAACGCTCCATACAAATTGCTCCCTCTTCCAATTTTCGCAATCATTTTTTCAGGTATTTTGCTTCAAATTCCTCAGTTATGCGAATGATTTTTTGGCATAACACCACCATTTCAGCTGTCTGTATTTCCAATTTGTAGAGATAGGCTGAAGCTTTCTTTTCAGAAAAATTACGGTACAGTACTTTCACCACTTGGTTGTAATTTGTCCCGACACCCCTGAACTGGCCAAATAAAGTGGTCAGGCGCATATAGTAATCCATGGTTGCCTTGTCAACCTTTACTATCGTAATGCCTTTTTGGAAAATACATGCCGTAATAAAATGCGCCTTTACATCCATCTGAGAAGTTTCATAGAGGGAAAGGAAACGTGCATTTTCTTCAGCCGTAAGGCTTATGGAATAGCGATGAACGGCAGGATCTTTCTTGGGATGCCTGCCTCCCTTGTGCGGAATGGTTTTGCCGTTGCTTTCCATAATTATTATTACTGCTATTCTCTAAATAATTTTAAACCAAAAATATTTCATTACTGGTAATGACTTTCAGATGTTGTAGGATGTGGAAGCATTTGGCTTAATATTTGTTTAAAAAAGACGGATTTTCACAGGTAAACCTTTGCGTAAGCCGCTAAAAATCATTAAATTTAAGGTATGAAAAAGGCAAAAACACACACAAAAATCCCTAATCTAAACCCAGTATTTTTTTGGGATTTCGACATAGATGCAATGGACTTTGAGAGAGCCTATAAAACTATTATTGCCCGTATCGTAGAGCGTGGAGGGCAGGAAGAAATCGACGAAATTGTTCGTTTCTACGGCCTTGAAAAGGTAGTAAAAGCTATTCGTGACGAAATTTATTTTCTTCCCAATTATGCCATTGACAGGGCTTTAAAATTCTTTCCTGAACTTAAAAAGGAAGAGATGTACTGCTATCTTAACCGTAAGGATAAGCCCTACCACTGGATCTAGTTTTTATACTATGAGTCATCCTTATTAGCAAATAAATAAAAAGAAAACGAAGTTAGGCCAGCCATTAAGCTTAGCAAAAGACTACGGCATAATGTCTTGCTCGTTCCTCACAATCCACCCTTACGGGACTTATTCCGTTTCCTTTTGCTAAGTTTACTGCCAGCCCTGTTAAATTGCTTTCTTTTTCTTTTTTCCGGTTTTTCTGTTTTCTTTTGAATTTATATTTATGGCTTCAAGTATGCAAATGCAGCAATATTTGAGAGCTTAAATATTTACATACAAATATCTTCCTGTATTCAAAGATGTATTCTTGCCTATGCGCAAAAGCATTTGCATGTAAAAGCATATGTATGTACAAACAGCCTTACTGCTTTTATAGTTTTATGGTTTTATGGTTTTGCAGGAAGTTTACACAATTCATTATTTAACAGACTGTAAAAAATAAACGATGTTGGATATATTGGTAGGGTGTTTTTAAGAACAACCTTAAACAAAAGAAACCTATTATCATCTTCAAAACTATTTGTCACCTTAAGAGAGTTTGGGATAAATCACTTTTTAAATTACCGAAAAAACAAAAAAAGGGCATCAAGCCCTTTCAATTAAAAACCATCGGTAATAATATTTTCGAGAGAAAATAGCAAGTTGTGTTTTGAGCTGCTTGAAATGCTTTCCGCAGCTCAAAACCACTTGCCCTTGCAGGGGGCTGGAAAACACCTCCAGAGTCGGTGTTTTATTACTATTATAAATGGGAATTGATTTTATTCTCCGATTTATCGTTGCTATTTCCTTTTAGAAACAGTTCTCTTGATTTATCCAAAAACTCTGCTTCCTCATACGGCAGAAGTTGTAATGCTATTTCCAGCATGTTAGTTATATTAGTCGGTGGATCTTGAATGTGATCGGAAAAAGATTCATCTGTATCAAGTGCCATGATGGATACTTTAATCAAATTAGCAACCGTAAAAAGCAAGTCCAGATATCCTTCAACACCTATTTCCACATTATACAAGCCTTTTTTATGTATGTCTGGTCGAAGCGTCTTAAAACCCTTCCCAGCCAGTTCCTGCAATTCCTTCAACGTTTTTGTTTCATTTGCTTCCATAATTTCTAATTATTTTATTTTATCGGGTTCTTTTTCAACTTCATTTTGTCGGTTAATTTCATTTTGTATCAAAATTTCCGCTTGCTTTTTAAAATTTTTGCATCTTTCTTCCACTACCTGATAATATAAATAATCGACATCGTTAGCCTTACTAAAACGTAACGTATTGGGCTGTTGCTTAAGAAGTTTAAATATGGTTTTATCTTCCTGGGTTTGGCGGGGAAAGAAATCTGAAGTTATCGTAGTAAAGTATTCGCAGAGATTAAATAAATACTCTAATGCAAAATGATTCGGAGTATAGCCTATAAAGACACGAATCAAAGACAAACAGATTTGCTCCACTATTTGATGAAGAGCGGACATTTTTACTTCATCCGAACTAGAAGCATCATCATCATTATATACCCAGCCCCAGATTGTAGCGATATTATTATTCCTCCATGCTATATAATGCGATGTAGATTTTAAATTCCTTTTTGGAGTTTCACTAATATTTAGATAAGGGGGCTTGTTAATATCTTGAAATAACAGCTCTGCGTTCTTCATGATCTGCCAAAAGAAAAACTGCTGGTCTTGGCAGGGGGCTTTAAGACTCTGTACATGATGTATAAGAACAGTAACCGTCAAAGAACCCTGAGTCTTTGTTTTTATCATATCACTTATGTCATTAACAGCGTTTTCTTTGGTTTCATGTACAAAAACTAAGAGGTATAAATGAATATGCTCTTTTTGTAGTTCTTTATCAGGATAAATTTTCCTGCTCGAACTATAAGTTGTTTCATGCCTGCCAAAACAATAAATAGCAGATGTTTTAATGTGAGCTGTAATTACTTCCTTCAATTCTTTTTGCTGTGAGAATTCAATTGCATTCATAATTTTAAATTTTTAATTAATAATTATCCGAAAAATTGTATTTTTGTTTAGTACATGCAAGTAAATCAGAATGAGTATTGTACCGAATCATTTTGGTCTGTATCGTACAGTACTGAATATGTTTTTTACGGATTGCTTATTTTTTTATTCCGAATTATTATCTTTGAACTATGAGCACATTGACAAAACCAAATCATATAGGGCGAAAAATCAGCCGTATTCGTGAACTTCGAGACATGAAACAAGAAGCATTAGCGCAGGCTTTGGGTACAAACCAACAGGCGATATCTGCTATGGAGAATAGCGAAACTATAGATGAAGAAAAACTTGTAGAAGTTGCAAAAGCTCTTGGTGTAACACCTGAAGCAATTAAAAATTTTTCAGAGGAAGGGGTCATTAATTATTTTAACAGTTTTAACGAAGCTGTAAATAATAGTCACTTTGGAAATAACAATCATTGTACATTTAATCCGCTTGACAAAGTAGTAGAACTTTACGAACGTTTGGTTCAGGCTGAAAAAGACAAAGTCGAATATTTGGAAAAATTTCTAAAAGAAAAATAACCTTTATAGAAGGCAAATTAATTCCAAAATTGAGACTCTAGACAGGGTCTCTTTTTTGTTTCAGAATATTATTTTATGGTGCAACAATAATAAAAAACCAACAAAATGGACAAGACTATTAAACTTCGTGTGAAAAAGGAAATTGGCAACGGTGACGAGCTTAAAGTATTGAAATTAAAAGGTGCATTAATTGCAAAGAAGTACACTGAAATTATTCACATTGCTGATGAAAATGACGACTTCTATCTTAATTCCTTTTCTACCTCCCCCGAGAATAAAAAGGAGGCGGAACACTTTGTTTTGGATTACATTTCAGATAATAATCTTAAAGACACTATTACTCTCGTTAGCACAAAGAATTAAATAGACTTTGGTTGCCATTATCCCCCAAACGAGGAAATCCAGACAAATTAGAATATATCATTTTCCAATTATAAATTGACATAAGACTTTCTAAAACCTCCTAGATTGACTCGTTTCTGAAATCAGCAAAATGTCCGGTTGTATCACAACCGATATCTTACTGTCCTTTCACTAGGAACTCGTGTGCTATGACACTGAAAAAAAATCTTTAAAAATATAGTCTCACTGAAGAAACCGAACAAAACAAACGAACAAAGGAGACCGCTTGATTGCACTAGATTTCACGGAGAAATATCTTGTTGAAACGATATTTTGATAATCGATTTGTTCAAGTACAAGTTAATCTTGCAAAACCAGGACATGTTTCAGGGAATACTTGTTTAGGATTTCAATTTAATCGATAGTCTCTCTTTAGATTATCTTTTATCATCTTTCTATAATAAAATATTAAATCTGGTTCCATACCAACCATCGATTTTACAAGAACTTCAGATGTATGCTTATTTATCGCCGATAAAGGTAAAGCTGTATTATTCAAGAAATTAAAAAATTCGATACATATTGAAATCACATTTGGATTGTTGTTTATAGAAAATTGTAAGTTTTCTAAAACCATTAGGTAATAATTTTCTCTACCTCCAATGTATTCTATAAATTCTTTTTTTAAGGTATCATAACTAATATTAATGCCTAAATAATTTGATTTCAACAAGAATCGATAAAATGCAGAATTACATTTTTCAGGATAAAAGGTTAATAGATACTTTTCTGGATTTAAAAAGTTGTTATTAAACCTATTAGCTTCAAATAAAAAAGTAGAAACATCGCTACTTATGAATCTATAATTTTCTCTTGTTAAAAGATGTAAAGAATCAATCATATTGTTCAAGATAGCATTTTCAGAATCATTTTTCTTTTTGGAAAGTTTTAAAATGACATCTAATTTTTCTTCTACTAAATCAATCTCACAATTTTTATCAATCCAACCTAGAATTGATTGCAAAAAATCAATCCTACTCTTTTTATTTCCTTCCGGATAGAAAAAATTTTCAACACCTTCGAGAGTAATGTTCATACTCAAAGTCGATTCAGGGGAGTTTTTTTCTGAATTTATATAGTTTTCAATTTGGCGCCTCGTACTGTAAGCAATAACAAATTTATGTCTAAATTCAAATTTTAACTCTTTTTCTAAAAAATAGAATAGCATGAGAGAAGTGAAATCCAATATAAATTTTAATGATTGATTTTGAGTATCAATTATTACTGTATAATTATTCGGAATTGTTATGAATTTACTTTGCTTACTACCTGTAAGATGCAGATACGAATCAACAAAATTTCTTTTGAATACCGTATTTGCCAGTGCCAAATATCCAATACGATAGTTATAATAATCATCTAATAGCTTCTCATTATGATTTTTTTCTTCAGTACCATTGGCGCCAAATTGCTCCATAAGCAATTTTGGAAAATCATTTATATCGGGAGGCATTTGTAAAGAATACAGTCCTAAATCATTGGCAGGATTTTTTGATTCTTCTTCAATTTCTCGGAATAAATTTAAAGCATCATTAAATATTTCAACAATTATAATATTGTTTTTCTTTTTGGTCATTGGATGATTCCGACTAAAAGTTTCTCCAATTCTTTTACCTAATAATTCTTTTTGTAATCCTATTGACTTTGTAATTTGTATTTTTTCTTGCCTATCATCTATACGATATATCACCCAATGACCAATTTTAACCATTTCAAAATTTTCAAAATAATCGTTAAATAACATAGCAGTTCCAAAATAATTCATTCTGGCTTCCGCATTATTTTTGTCTGATGCCAAATTGTATAAAATTTTGAATCCTTTTTTGATATTTTTTTTATTACGTAATAGAACTCCGGCGATATAAAGACCAATCTCTTCATTCTCGAAAATGTCAGGAATCGAAGATGAAATTTTTATTATTTCGTCACAATTATGTGTCATTTCAAGTGTTGCGAGATACCAATACAAATATTTTTTGTTATTCGGAAAATGACTAAACAACAATTTGTCTATTTGTCCAAGTTTATTTAAATCATGTATTCGCGCACATAAATCATGTTCCAAACAAAGTAACTGTTCATCAATATGGTCGCTAGTATTTCTCCAAAATTCGAGTAATCCTAACAGCTCTTTACCTTTTCCTTTGGGTGTATCCGTTTTATTGCGTAATAGACTGTGAATAATAAAAATATAAAGTCTAAGAGATTCGGATACTATAGATTTATCAATATATGTATCCATGAAGTTTAATGCTTCGACAGGCTTACCTAAACGATCAAAATTTTCAGTAATGAGATTTTTGAAATTATCATTAAGCAAAACATTCTCCTTAATTGAGTTTAATGATGAAAAAATATCCTCTACATCATAAGGTAAATTATTTTTTAACTCAACAGAGGATTTCAGTATCGTTTTTAAATCTGCTAAGATGAATTCTTTCCTTAAGGCCTTATCAAGGATGATTATATATTTATTTTCGTCATCAATATGCTGCCTTATAATATCGAAAACATTTATCAAGTTGAATAAGTGGCGTTCATCAATTATTTCAATAGAATTCAAATAGTCCTTAAACAATATTTCAATTTCTTCACCTTTTCCAAGAAAATGAAGAGCTACCGATTTAAAAAGATAAAATTCTGCATGTAATTCACCGTTTGAAGTTTCATATTCTAATAAACAATCTAATGATTTCTGAAATTCTTTTTTATGATTTAATATTTGACAAAAACAGTGTGTATAAAACCAATACGGTTTTTCTAATTGGTCGTATATTTTTGTTAAATCATTTATACATTCTTCACTATTTGTATTCGCATATTCAAGATAATTAAGATAGAATCTATGATGTTTAGTACTTTCAGAAATTTCAGTCCCCTCCAAAGCAATAATATAAAATTTCAAAAGACCAATAGTTGAAAGTACATCAGGATCATTTTCAATAATAAATTTTTCTCCAGATATATATTTAAGAGTTAAACTGTTTATAGTCTTACTTATTAATAAGTCGATAGCTATTATCCATGCCTGTTTGTTATCAAAATTTAAAACCTTATATCTGTCAAAATCGAATATCAAGTGAAGTCCATAATCCTTTAAATCACCAAAAAATCGAATTTTATGTGTGTTAATTATATGATAAATGATACTATGCTGGTATTTATAATCCTTCAAAACAATTGGAGGAACAGTCTTTGTAAATTGCTTTATATCATTTGATGTAAAAGTTTTTACAATCCAAGCAGTACCATTATATTCATCCGAAATTAAAATTTCATCTGCTAAATTTATTGCTTTTGCGGAATCACCTAAATTTAAGTATTCGATGCAGGCTCTGTATTTTATTGTTTCATCCTCCTTGTTGAGATTGTATGCTTTTATAAAATCTTGAGCAGAATCTTCTTTCGAATAATTTTCTAATTCTCTTTTGCAAAGAGCTTTTAAGAAAAGTAATTTACTTGTTATCTTATCATCTTTTTCAGCATTGCTTTCTTTGATTCTATTTTCTAAATTGGTAAGTAAACCGAGAGCTGTTTTGGGTTTGAATGCTAAAATCAAAACATGAATTTGATTTAATTGCTCCCTGTATTCAGTAAGAAGAAAAGATAGGCCATCAATAAAATTAACAATCATATTATTATTTCCATTAACTACATCACCACCATTTGTTTCAACGGTTCCATTAATAATATTTTTGCTTGATTCCATTTATTTAGACATTTGATTATTATTATCGCCGTTGATGAAATTTCCGCCACCAGTATTTACATTTCCGGTTATAACATTTTTACTGTTTGAAATTGTGTTTACAGTTTTAGACATTTTTTCAATAATCTCCTTTAAGTAGGCTTCAAACTTTGGGTCGTCTTCAATAGAGTTATTAATGATTGCGGCTGCATTGCTTAGTTTCTCAACATTTTTCGGGTTTTCTTGTAATTCTTTCAAAATCTTTTTTGGTTCATTGTCTTTGTAAAACAATGATTTTATCCAATTGTAAGCATCTCCTGAAACTTTTTCACTTCCAGTTTCAAATGCTTTGTCCACTCCTTTTTGAGCTAATGTTGTCAAAAATGCTGTTACTGCTGCTGTAGTAATTATTGGCATATTAATCGAGTTTTTAATTGATTTCTTCTGATGTTAATTCATTAATGCAAGGTTAAAAATTCATATCATTATATCACAAATTAATAAACCTTATTTTAATGCAAATGGCACTAAAATTTATTTACATTTGACGTTAAATGACAAAACTAAAACATAACTTTGTCAATAAGCGTCAAAAACTATTAATTTTTCAACTGTAACTAATGTAATACTTTTATGTTGTTAAATAGGGTTTTATGTTAAAAATAAAAAACAATAATTTCAAAAAACATAATCATTTAAATGGCTAAACAAGCTAAATCCAAAAAAGAAAAAAGCATAGAGGAAACCCTTTGGGATTCTGCCAATAAACTGAGAGGCACCGTAGAATCATCTGAATATAAACACGTAGTACTGGGGTTAATCTTCTTGAAGTTTGCCAGCGATAAATTTGTGGAACGCAGAAAGGAACTGATTGCCGACGGCAAGGAAAAATACCTGGAGATGAAGGAGTTCTACAATATGTCGAACATTTTCTTTTTACCTGAAGAATCGCGTTGGTCGTTTATCATTGAAAATTCCAAGCAAAGTGATATTGCTTTGAAGATAGACACCGCTTTGCATACCATAGAAAAGAACAATCCTGCCCTGAAAGGCGCTTTGCCCGACAACTATTTCTCTCGTTTGAATATGGACGTGAGTAAGCTGGCAGCTTTGTTGGATACCATCAACAATATTGACACCATCAAGGACAAACAGACCGATATCGTGGGGCGTGTTTATGAATATTTCCTAAGCAAGTTTGCCTTGGCAGAAGGAAAAGGGAAAGGAGAATTCTACACCCCAAAAAGCATCGTTAATCTTATCGCCGAAATGATAGAACCTTACAAAGGCGTAATCTATGACCCGGCTTGCGGTTCGGGTGGTATGTTTGTACAATCCATTAAGTTTATCGAAAACCACCACGGAAACAAAAAAGAGATTTCCATTTATGGTCAAGAATATACGGCTACGACTTATAAACTAGCCAAAATGAACCTAGCCATACGCGGAATTTCGGCCAATTTGGGAGATGTAGCTGCGGATACCTTTGGCAAAGACCAACACCCCGATTTGAAAGCCGATTATATCATGGCTAATCCTCCGTTTAACCAAAAAGACTGGAGAGCTGCGGATGAATTGAAAGATGACCCACGTTGGAGAGGCTATGATGTACCACCAACGAGTAATGCCAACTATGCTTGGATTTTGAATATGGTAAGTAAACTTTCCGAAAACGGCGTAGCTGGTTTTATCTTGGCTAATGGTGCGCTTTCCGGTGGTGGCGAAGAATACAAAATTCGTAGAAAACTGATTGAAAACGATTTGGTGGAAGCCATTGTGATTTTGCCAAGAAGTATGTTCTATACCACTGACATTAGTGTGACGCTTTGGATTTTGAACAAAAACAAAAAAGCTCGAACGGTTCCCTTGCCGGACGAAACCCGAAACTATCGCGACCGACAAAATGAAATTCTTTTCTTGGATTTAAGAGAAAAAGGAATTCCGTTCGAAAAAAAATACACCCAATTTTCCGAAGAGAACATTTTTGAAATCACACAGGCCTATCACAATTGGCAAACCGATTTGTCAATTTATAAAGATGTTCCAGAATTCTGTTATGCTGCCAAAATTAATGAAGTGGAAGCCAAAGATTTTTCTTTGGTGCCCAGCAAATACATTGAGTTTGTAAACCGTGATGAGAATATTGATTTTGATGATAAAATGACGGCTTTGCAAACCGAAATTAGCGAACTGTTGCAAGCAGAAACTAAATCAAAAGCTGATTTATTAACCGTTTTCAAAGAATTGGGTTATGAAATCAAATTATAAAAAGTTAGGCAAATATATAAGGATTGTTGATGAAAGGAATAAAAAATTAGAAGATTTGCCATTGATGGGATTAAGCGTGCAAAAGAAATTCTTTCCTACAATAGCTAATCTTATCGGAACCGATATGTCAACCTATAAAATTGTTTACAAAAATCAATTTACATACATAGCCGATACATCAAGACGAGGAGATAAAATTGCAATTGCATTAAATGAAAATTTTGACAAAATGCTTGTTTCCCAAGCATATACTCCTTTTGAGGTTATTGATAAAAACGAATTATTACCGGAATATTTAATGATGTGGTTTCGACGACCTGAATTTGATAGATACGCTCGTTTTAAATCACACGGAAGTGCAAGAGAAATTTTTGATTGGGGCGAAATGTGTGATACCGAATTACCAATTCCATCCATTGAAAAGCAAAAAGAAATAGTAAAAGAATACCATATTCTAGTGGATCGCATTACCCTGAACAACCAACTTATTTCTAAACTAGAAGAAACTGCTCAGACTATTTACAAACAATGGTTTGTTGATTTTGAGTTTCCTGATAAGAATGGAAAGCCTTATAAGAGTAATGGTGGGGAAATGGTTTGGTGCGAGGAATTGGAAAAGGAGATTCCAGTTGAATGGGAATTAAAGAAAATAAAAGAGTTTTGTTTATATAATGACTCAACATTATCTGCTAAAGATAAATATAAAACAATAGAATATCTTGATACTGGTAACATAACCAATAATGAAATTGATGAAATTCAAATTCTTGATTTAGTAAAAGATGAAATACCGAGTAGGGCTAAAAGAAAAGTAAAACATAATGATATGATTTTTTCAACGGTAAGACCTAATTTAAGACATTTTGGTATTCTAAAAAACACAAAAGAGAATATGGTTGTGTCAACAGGATTTACAGTTTTACATACAAAAAAATCAAATATATCAAGTGAGTTAATCTATCTTACAATAATTCAAGAAGATAATTTGCAGAATTTGCAAGCAAAGGCTGAAATGAGTGTATCTACATATCCTTCGATAAAACCGGAAGATTTATTAGATATAAACTTCATTTATCCGAATGAAAAAACATTAAAAATCGCTAACGAAACATTTGAATCAATTTATAACCTTTTGGGGGATTTTCAAAAAGAAAAAAAAGTCCTGAAATTGTTAAGTGAATTGGTTCAAGCAAAAATGACAAAAGTAGAAACTGAAAAACAATTAGTTAAAATCGATTTTTGATATGGATGATGAATTAAAATACATCGATTCTTTGAATTATTTTGAATTAGTTCAATACTTTCAAGATAATTTGATAGTACGTGCTACTGGCGGTGGTTTTCATGAAGATGCTTATGCTAAAAGTCGAAATTTATTGATTGGAAATAAATCCATTTCTCATTTATTGCCTAAATGGTTAAATACGAACAGAACACCCGATCAATTTTGGACTTTTATAAAAGCCCGTTATAGTACGTATCTGGAGAGAAGAGAGTTTATTTGGGGTGAATTCAATATTTTACTTTCTCATCTTGAAACCGGAAAAACATCCCCTTTAAATGAAATAATTGTTTTTAACGAAGTTCATCTTCATTCTTTATGGGAAAAAGCATTAGAAAGGAAAGAAAATGATCCCGAAGGAGCTATTACATCTGCCAGGGCTTTGATTGAGAGTGTTTTAAAACATATTCTTGATGACCAAAGTATTCCATATAACGAAAGTGCTGATCTTCCTATATTGTATAAAGAGGTTGCAAAATCCTTAAATCTAGCTCCCGAGCTTCATAATGAAGGCATATTTAAACAGATTCTAGGAGGTGTTAGTAGTGTTGTTACTGGTTTAGGTGCATTACGGAATAAGTTAGGTGATGCACATGGAAAAAGTAAAACGAACGTGAAACCAAGCGTTAGACATAGTGAGCTTGCTGTAAATTTGGCTGGTTCAATGGCTGTGTTTTTGTTTAAGAGTTATTCTGAGAAAAAAGAATTTTGATAAAAACGGATAAATACAATTAATTATGAATACTCAAACAGTAGAAATAACATCGAATGGAATTCGTAAATTTTTAAATAAATATACTCCAGAGCGAGCAATAGCTGAATATGTTTGGAATGGTTTTGATGCAAAAGCAACAACTATCAAAATTGATTTTGAAATTGATTCAGTTGAACTAGACACATATAAAACTATTAGAGTATCCGATAATGGAAATGGTATTTGCTATGAAGACTTATCATTAAAGTTTAAAAAGTTTTATGAATCACAGAAAGCAATTGAAAATTCCGAGAATAGTGATTTAACAAGAGGTAAATATGGATACGGAAGATTGACATTTCACAAATTTTCCAAGTTTGCTCAGTGGCAAACAGTATATAAAAGAGATTTGAAAAATGTATCGTATGATATTAAAATACAAAGCGACAATTTAAAAGACTTTATCCCAACACAACCAATAGATTCTACAAATGAAACTGGTACTTGTGTAGAATTTAAGGAAATTTCAAAAGAAATATCATCCGCTTTTATAACGCAAAAATTAAAACCATTCCTACGAGCTGAGTTTGCTTGGTTTTTAGAATTAAAAGAAGAGTTCAAAATATTTATTAACGGAGAGGAATTAGATTATTCTGAGATAATTGCAGATATTGATAGTTTTCCTGTTAATCTTATAGATAAAAATGGAGCTGAATTTTCATTTTATTGTAAGTATATTCGTTGGAATAAGAAATTACATGAAGAATATTCTCGTTTTTATTTTTTGAATGAAGAATTTGAACTTAAAAACACTAAAACGACACAACTTAATAAAAAAGGGGATGATTTTTGGCACAGTTTGGTTGTTATTAATGATTTTTTTGACGAAATAAATTGTGATAAAGAAGAAGACACATCAAAGCTAAAATTGTTTGAAGATAAAGGAGATGCAAAGATCTTCAAAGATTTAGTTGAAAAGTTGAATGATTACTTAAAAACTAAAAGAAGACCCTTTTTGAAGAAACAAGCAGAAGTACTTGTTGATAAATATGAAAAAGACAAGGTGTTTCCTAAATTTAGTGATAATGAATGGGATAAAGTCCGAAAAACGGGATTAGAAGATTTAGTTAAAGGAATGTATGAAGTTGAACCAGCTGTATTTACCAACCTTAATAAAGAACAAAAAAAGATTTTTCTTGAACTACTGAATTTAGTGATGGATAGTAGCGAAAGAGAAAGTTTATTCAAAATTATTGAAGCTGTTGTTGATTTAGATTCTAATGACAGAAAAGAATTTGCAAAAATTTTAGAAACAACAAGACTAAAACAGGTTATTACCACCATCAAATTAATAACAGATAGGCTACTTACTTTGGAAAATCTAAAAAAGATAGTTTTTAATCACGATTTAAAAGCAGGAGAAGTCAAACATTTACAAAAATTTATAGAAAACCATTATTGGATTTTTGGTGAAGAATATAGAATGGTATGCTCTGAAGAAGTGAAATTTGAAGGAGCATTAAGAAAATACACCTATTTATTGAGAGGGGTAGATGAAAAAACGTATATAGAACACCCCGACAAATATAAAGAAATGGATTTGTTTTTGAGTGGCACTGATTTTAGAGATGGAAAGCCTCATAATGTTGTTGTTGAAATAAAAAACCCAACGACACTAAAAAAACTAAAAGCTGTTCAGGTAAACCAATTGGAGGAATACATGGATGTTATTCTTAAACAAGATTGTTTTAACGATCAAAATGAACATTGGACATTTATTCTTATAGGGCAAGATTATGATGACATTGTCGGTAGAAGAATTACAAATAAAAATACTGGTTTTGTTTTACAAGGAGACAATTACGGCCTATATGTGAAAAAATGGAGTGAAATAATAAATGAAGTTGAAAGAAGATTAAAATATTTATTTGATAAATTACAATTAGAAAGGAATTCCCTTTCAACACAAGACACAATAGAATCAATAATGGAATCAGTTTCGATAAACTCTGCTATTTTAAATTAATTTTGAATAACTGTGAAGTCTATTTATGAATAACTGTCAGGTAAAAATATTTTATAGAAAAAAATGAGCGAATCACAAAACACAGAATGGAAACGAAGTTGGCATGACGACTATCTGAAATGGATATGCGGTTTTGCCAATGCAGTTGGAGGAATTATCTACATCGGAAAGGATGATGATGGTGTGGTAACCCATTTGGAAAATCACAAAGCCCTTATGGAATCGCTTCCCAATAAAATTCGCGAAAACTTAGGGATTATCTGCGATGTCAACCTGCACGATGAAGAAGGTAAAAAATATATCGAAATCAGAGTCAATCCGTATTCGGTTCCCGTATCGCTCCGGGGGAGATACTATTACCGTTCCGGCAGTTCCAAGATGGAAATGACTGGAAATACCTTAAATGAGTTTTTGCTCAAAAAAGCGGGTAAAACTTGGGATGATGTCATTGAGGAAGGTGCCGGTTTGGATGATATAGATGACAACAGCATCAACTCATTCGTCAAAGATGCTTTAAAGAGCGGACGTATGCCCAATGATATTGGAGAACTTTCTACCGTAGAACTTTTGGAGAAAATTCGTTTGCTCGATCAAGGCAAACTCAAAAGAGCCGCCATTATCCTGTTTGGTAAAGACCCAAATCGTTTTTATCCTAATATCAAAGTAAAAATAGGCCGTTTTGGTGTCAACGATGCCGACCTGCGTTTTCAGGAAGTTGAAGAAGGCAATATCATTGAATTGCTGAAAACAGTTCCTAATCAGTTAAATTACAAGTTTTTTACCAAACCTATCGATTTCGAAGGCTTACTGCGTATCGAAAAAGACGAATATCCCGTGGCGGCCGTACGAGAGATGCTTTTGAACGCTTTGGTACACCGTTCCTATATGGGCTCGATGATTCAAATGCGTGTATATGATAACAAATTAAATATATGGAACGAAGGTTTACTGCCTGAAGGAATGGACTTCGAAAGCCTAAAACACCACCATATTTCACGCCCGAGAAATCCACTGATAGCTGACGTTTGTTTCAAAGCGGGTTATATTGATTCTTGGGGGCGTGGTACTTTAAAGATTTATGAAGCCTGTAAAGAGATGGGCTTGCCAGAACCGGTAATTACATCTATGGATGGAGGGATATTGGTTACTGTTTTTAAGGATGTAACTAAGTCAGCAACCGACCAAGTTGATGATTTAGGGGAGTCTATAGAACAAGTCGACAAGGAATTTGGTCTATTGTCAGACCGAATAGCTCTAGGCAAGGAAAAGAACATTGATTTTTTACGGGGTAATTACGGGGTATTTACGGGGTATTTACGGGGTAAATACGGAGTAAATACGAAAGAAATATGGAAGAAATACGGAGAAAATGCATTATTTGTTTTAGAGCTAATCTCCTTTAAACCTGATTTAACTCGCCAAAATATTGCAGATCTACTTGGGATTTCTCTGAGTACAATTGAAAAAAACATTAAGAAATTGAGAGATGCCACTATAATAGGGAGAGAGGGAACAGACAAAATAGGTTATTGGAAAATAATTAATCAAAAATGAAATTCACTGAATCGCAATTAGAAAAGGCATTTATATCACTACTGCAAGAAGAAAAAATGAGGCACCTTGCAGGCGGGGAGGTACGCAAAACAGAATTCAACGGTTTGGCAGAACCTCCAACTGTTTATGGCCATGCCGTAAGTGAAAAAGTCTTGATTATAGAAGACCTGAAAAACTATTTGCACAGCCAATACAAATCAGAAAATATTACCGAAAACGAAATCGATTCCATCATAAGGGATTTAGATCGTTTGCCTGCTTCTGATTTATATGAGACCAACAAAACCATTATGAAAATGGTAAGTGATGGTTTCCTGTTGAAACGTGAAGACCGCAACCAAAAGGATATTTATATTCAGTTGATAGACTATTCTGAGGAGGATAATAACATTTATAGCATTGTCAATCAATTGGCGATTAAAGGGTACGAAATGCGTATTCCCGATTTAATTCTGTACATCAACGGATTGCCTCTTGTGGTTTTTGAATTCAAAACTGCCATTCAGGAAAGTACAACAATCCATGATGCTTACGTACAGTTAACCACAAGATACAAAAGAGACATTCCTGAACTCTTCAAATACAATGCGTTTTGTGTGATTAGTGATGGAGTGAATACCAAAGCGGGCTCTTTTTTTGCGCCTTATGAATTCTTTTATGCCTGGCGTAAAATTGAAGGAATGGTCAATGAAGTGGATGGAATCGATGCCATGTTTACGCTCATTCAGGGCATGTTTAACCGCAATAGATTAAGAAATATTATTCAAAATTTCATTTATCTTCCAGATAGTTCCAAGAAAAATGAAAAAATAGTTTGCCGTTATCCTCAATACTATGCCGCTATTAAACTTTTTGAAAATATAAAAATACATCAACGTCCTGAAGGTGACGGAAAAGGCGGTACTTACTTTGGTACTACCGGTTGTGGCAAAAGTTACACTATGTTGTACTTGAGTCGTTTGCTGATGAGAAGCACTTATTTTGGAAGTCCTACCGTTGTGTTGATAACCGACAGAACAGATTTGGATGACCAATTGTCGGGACAATTTACCAATGCCAAAGGATTTATCGGTGATGAAATGATTGTAAGTGTAGAAAGCAGAAGCCAACTAAGGGAACTATTGCAAGGCAGAAACAGCGGAGGGGTATTCTTGACGACCATACACAAGTTTACGGAAGATACCCGATTATTGACCGACAGAAATAATGTAATCTGCATTTCCGACGAGGCACACCGCAGTCAAACCAATCTGGATCAGAAAATAAAAGTGACCGAGAATGGGGTCTCTAAAACCTTCGGCTTTGCTAAATATTTACACGATTCCCTACCTAATGCCACTTATGTAGGTTTCACAGGAACTCCCATTGATGCAACTATTGATGTTTTTGGGGATATCGTTGATACCTATACGATGAAGGAATCTGTAATTGATGAAATTACGGTGCGTATTGTTTATGAAGGCCGTGCGGCCAAAGTCCTGCTCAATAACGGGAAACTTCAGGAAATTGAAGAATACTATAACCGTTGTGCCGAAGAAGGCAGTAACGAGCATCAGGTGGAGGAAAGTAAAAAAGCCATGGCACAAATGAATGCCATTATTGGTGACCCTACACGATTGAAAACCGTAGCCGAAGATTTTGTAAAACATTATGAAAACAGAATTGCAGAAGGGGCGACGGTAAAAGGAAAAGCGATGTTTGTCTGCAGCAGCCGTCCCATCGCTTTCGAATTGTATAAAAACATTTTGGAAATTCGCCCGGAATGGGGAGAAGTAAAAATTGCAGAAGAAGGTGTTGTACTTTCCGAAAAAGAACAAAAGGAAATAAAACCGATGGAACGTATCAAAATGGTCATGACCAGAGGCAAAGACGATCCGGAAGTATTATATAATCTGTTAGGAACCAAAGAAGACCGTAAGGAGTTAGACCGCCAATTTAAAAATGAAAAATCCAATTTTAAAATCGCTATTGTGGTCGATATGTGGTTAACCGGTTTTGATGTCCCTTTCCTTGACACTATGTATATTGACAAACCGATACAAAGGCACAATCTTATCCAAACCATTTCAAGGGTTAACCGAAAATTTGAAGGAAAAGAAAAAGGCTTGGTAGTGGATTATATCGGAATCAAAAAACAAATGAACCTTGCTTTGGCACAGTACAGCAGTGCTGATGCTCAAAACATAGAAGATATTGAACAATCCATCGTAGTCGTTAAAGACCAATTGGATTTACTGGCTAAACTGTTCCATAAATTCGATAAATCAAACTATTTCAAGGGTTCACCCGTAGATCAATTACGAACCTTAAATCAGGCTGCAGAGTTTGTCCAACTTACCCAAGAGCTAGAAAAAAGGTTCATGTACATAGTAAAAAGATTAAAATCGGCTTACGATATATGTTCCGGTAGTGGTGTATTCGATGAAGCGGAAAGAGACGAAATTCATTTCTATTTAGCCGTTCGCTCCATAGTGTTCAAACTCACCAAAGGAGTGGCACTGGATACTGCGCAAATGAACAACAAAGTGCGGCAGATGCTGCAGGAAGCCATTGAGAGTAATGGCGTGGAAGAAATTTTTAAACTGGGAGATGCCAATCAAACAGAAATAGATATTTTTTCAGAGGATTATATGGCCAAGATTGATAAAATCAAGCTGCCTAATACCAAAATCAAGCTGCTACAAAAACTATTGGCTAAAGCAATTGATGATATAAAGAAAATTAATAAGATAACCGGAATTGACTTTTCTAAACGTTTGCAATTCATCGTTGATAAATACAACGAAAGAAAAGAAAGTGATGTATTGCGAAGTGAGGTATTGGAAGACTTCACAGATGAAATCATAGACTTGTATTATGCTTTGAAAAAAGAAAAGGAATCTTTTAAAGACCTCGGAATTGACTTTGAGGAAAAAGCTTTTTATGATATCCTAAAAGCACTGGCTGTTAAGTATGATTTCGTATATCCAGAGGATAAATTAATCCTTTTGGCAAAAAAAGTGAAAGAAGTAGTTGATGACAAAGCAAAATATACAGACTGGAGTAAACGGGATGATATCAAAGCTGAATTAAAAGTAGGCTTAATTATACTTTTGGCTGAAAACGGTTATCCACCTGTAGATAGAGACGAAGTTTATAAAGAAATTTTTGAACAGGCGGAGAACTTTAAGAAATATCAAAACAATTAAAATGGCAGACCAAGCTAAATTTCAAAAAATGCTAGAAGTGTTACTGCTATTGGATTGCCAATATGGTAGAACCATTGCAGAACTGTCTGATCGATTTGAAATATCACATCGAACGGTTTATCGGTATCTTGATACTTTCAAACACGTTGGTTTTGTCATTGAAAATAATAATGGATATTTTAAGATTGATAAAGAAAACACTACTGTTCAGGAAATTAGTGATTTGTTGCATTTTTCTGAAGAAGAGGCCTTTATTTTGAGTAAAGCGATTCATAGCATAGATGACAATGATGAATTAAAAATCAAATTAGTTAAGAAATTATATAGTCTTTATGATTTTGACCGTGTTATTCATGCCATTGCAAAAAAGGAAGAAAGTGAAAATATTTATTCTTTGCTGCAAGCCATAAAACAGCAAAAACAGGTCGTTTTACAATCCTATAAGTCCGGTAATAGTAAAAATATTAGAGACAGAATTGTAGAGCCTATTGACTTTACTGTTAATTATACGGGGGTTTGGTGTTATGATGCTGAAGATGGTACCAATAAAGTCTTTAAGACTTCAAGAATTAAACAAGTCCTTTTACTTGAATCTTCATGGAAGTTCAAACCTAAACATAAAAAAGGAATCATTGATATTTTTAGAATACAAAGTTTTGAACCAGTACCTGTCAATTTGGAACTCTCATTAGTAGCCTATAACTTGATTATGGAAGAGTATCCATTGTCTGAGAAATACATCACTAAGATAACGGATAATTTATATCGTTTGGAATGTGAAGTTGGTAATTTTTTAGGTGTTGGTCGTTTTATTTTAGGACTTCTTGGCGAAGTTAAAATTATTGAACCCGAAACATTGAAAGATTATGTTCAAGAGCGTCTGAATGCTTACAATGCATGATGTGAAAAATTCTATTCAAATTCTAAATAAATTATTTAATTTTTACCCTTAATATGTTTAGGAGGCTAGTTTACAAGAAACTCCAACCATGCAAAAAATCAATATAAAGATTGCTGAAAGTTGCATCACAATGACAATTTTCATACATTTACATTAATAAAAGTACATTGACTGACTGAGATTAAATTGATCAAGACTACAAAGGGATACAAGGTAAGTCATTTTAAATGAGACCTATTCGGCTACCCTTTTTGGAAGAGTACTTGAGAACACCAATAAAATCAACGAATTAAGGAATAGGCGGTTCATCCTGCCACCCCGACACAAAAGCCTTCCAAAAGGCAGTCAAAGCCCCTTAAATCGTATGATTTAGGGGACTTTTCTATTTATTCCATTCCAAAATGTTGAAGTTATAAGAGCAATCATAAATATAAGAGTGATGTAATTGAAATAAATTTTCATTTTCTTTTTTTAATCAGTTCCAATATACCGTTAATGAATGTAAGCGGATGAATGGGATTACCGGGAACATACAAATCAACATTATATTTTTCGAGAAAGTTGCGGTTTAATGCGAGGCTGTCAGCAAAAATTCCCCCACTGATGGCATCAGTACCTGCAAGAATAATTATTTTTGGACTAGGGATTGCATCATAACAAATCTGTAATGGTTCTGCCATGCTTTCAGTTATTGGCCCCGTGATAACAATTCCATCAGCATGCCGAGGGGAAGCTACAAACTCAATTCCAAAACGACTCATGTCAAAGTTTACATTCGAGCAGGCATTCAATTCTAATTCACAACTATTATCTCCGCCAGCTGAAACTTGTCGCAATTTTAAGGAACCACTGAAAAAATCCGAGATTACTTTCTTGATTAATTCGGGATTGAGAGTAATAATTTCTCTATCTCCTTCTTTGACAATTAAACTTTCGCGTTGGTTGGTGGCAATTTTATAATCTTTGGTGAATTTTATTTTATTGGGAAATGCAAACGCACATTCCCCACAGAATACACATTTTCCTAAATCAATACTTACTGGATTTGAAGTTATAGCGTTTGTTGGACAAAGGTCAACAAGCGCATTGGTGTCAACATTCTCCATGCTAATTTCAGGTCTTCCCCTGAAAATCCCGGGGATTATTACTTTAGTGACATCGGGTATATATTGTTTTCCCTGATGAACGAGTATCTTAATATTTCCAATCATAATAGCTTTTATTTATTATAAATCATGTCCACAATAACTCAAGTTAAAACTTTTGTTGCAAATTGGAAAATCTGAAATTTCATTATTTCTTACTGCCAATGCAACTGCCAGCCAATTGTGTATGGATGGGTCTTTTATTTTGTAACATACCATTTCGCCTTGCTCATCTGTGATAGCACAATGACAAATTTCACCTCGCCAACCTTCGATTAGCGATAACGCAAATGAGTTTGTTTGTGGTGCATTTAATGGTTTACGGTTATTAGTTTCTTCTGGAATGTTTTTCAACAGTTTCCTGATATATTCAATGGATTGTCTGATTTCTTCATCACGGATTTGTACTCTGGAATACACATCACCATGATTTTTAAGTATGGGTTGGTGATTGAATTCAGGATATAAATCATGCGGATGTGTGGCTCGAATATCTCTTTTGATTCCCGATGTTTTTGCAACCATACCAACTGTACCGATTGAAGCGGACTGTTCCCGGCTGATTACTCCTGTTTTTTCCAAACGGGAAAGTGCACTTGGCAGTTCTTTAAATTCGGTAAACATTTCGATGTAATCTGATTCGAAGTCATTAAATATTTTTCCAAGCTGTTGTGCATGCTCTTTCGAAAAATAGAAATGATTATTCCTTGCGCGGATAAGTCCTTTGGCTAAACGATTGCCACACCATATTTGAAAAAAGTTGATTAATGGAGTTCTCAGTCTTCCAAAAACGGAACTCCCAAGTTGATACGCAATATCGGTGCAGATTCCACTTAAATCGCCAGTATGAATTGCAATACGTTCTAATTCTAAGGCAAGTGTGCGCGAGAATTGCAAATCTTCATCTGCTTGATAACTGCATAAACTTTCCCAAAGATTTACAAAAGCAATCGAGTGACCTACAACGGTATCTCCAGCAATCGATTCAGCAAGAATGGTTCTTTGCAAGAGTTTTTTCTTGTTCAAAAAAAGTGTTTCCATACCGCGATGCGAAAATCCATGTTGAATTTCGAGATGAAGGATTTGTTCGCCATTGCAAATAAAGCGGAAATGTCCTGGTTCAATTATACCCGCATGAATTGGTCCAACTCCTACTTCATGGAGTTCTTCACTATTTATTTGGTAAAAAGGATAATTTTCTATCCGGGAATTTCTATCGGCACGATTGAAGGCAAAACGTAAGGGTTTTAACCATGGATGATCCGTATAATTGATCCCGAAATTTTCATGTAGTTCTCTTTCAAAAATATGAAAAGACAAATGTTGTGCAGAGAAAGACTGATATTCTGTGTTGTCCTGATTTATTTCAGAAGATGAAACGAAAATTGTGCTCTCAGAATCATCAGCAATACAACAAATCAATTTTAATTTATCTTCTATCTTATATCCAAAATAATTGACACAATGCCTTGATTCCTCTTTTAGAAGAGAAGTATTCAGCAAAAGAAAATCTCCGTATTTCAAAACAGGAATGCTTTGAAGCGGAATCGTTTGATTGTTTTTTATAATGGCATAATTTTTCATCTTACTTTGGCAAATTAGAAATAGCATTATTAATCAGGTTCACAAGTTCAGCGGGTGGATTCAGACCGAGATATATGACTAATGCTAAAAGAATATACTGACTTAGAGATTCAATCGGACTAATTTTTTCGACATTCACATCATTGAAATTGACAGGCTTTATAAATAACATTTTGAATATATTTTTCCCAAAAGACCAGATAATCATTGTAAGTAAAAATAAAACAATACCAAGAAGCAGTATATTTCCGGATTCAAACAGGGAACGGAATATGAGAAATTCACTTATAAACATCCCTGAAGGAGGCATCGCCGTGACGACAAAAAAAGCAAGCAATAAAACCATGGCTCCGCTAAGATTGTACTTGAAATAATCCCCTATGTCATATATACTTTTACTTTTATAAATACGATATACTTGTCCCATTTGAAAAAATAAAGTGGGTTTGGCAAGGGAATGCAAAACCAAATGTAAAATGGCAGCATAACGACCAATACCCCCTGAGGCTAACCCAAGCATTATCAAACCCATATGTTCCACACTGGAATAAGCAAACATCCGTTTGAGATTTTTTACACGAAGCATATAAACGGTAGCCACAAATACGGAAAGGAAACCTGCAATAAGTATAATTTTATTTGCCCAAGGAAAAATAGCAGTAGGACTGATAATTTCATAAAAACGAAAGATTCCGATGAATCCCACATTCATCAAAACACTACTTAATAATGCTCCAGAAGGTGACGGCGCTTTATCTTTGGCATCAATACCGGCAGTATACATTGGAACCAAAGCTGCTTTGGAAGTATAACCCGTAAAGATGAAAAGGAATGCTAATTTGAGCCAAAAAACATTCATGCCGCTGGCTTTTTCAAACATTTCTTTGTAAAACAAATCAGTACCTCCAGATTGTTGAACAGCGAAGGAAAGAAACAAAATACCAATGAACACTAATGTAATGCTTATAGAACAAACAAAAAGATATTTCCAAGTTCCTTCTAGAGAGTTAATATTACGTCTGTGATAAATTAATGCAGAGGTACTCAATGTGGTGAGTTCAACAAAAATCCATGTAACAGCAATATGATTCGATAAATAGGCTGCACTTAAAGCAGTCAGTAATAATGTAGTTGCGGCAAAATAAATTCCCCGATGTCTTGGATTTTCCTGTTTTGAATTACAATAAATGTGACTGTGATAAAACGCAGGAACGCAAACAATACTCAAAACAATAAGAAAAATTAGGGCTAATGCATCAGGTGTAAAATAAACAAATTCAGGAGTATTTAAATGATTGTACTCATAAATAGTGAATGCCCATTGCAAAACCATGAATAAAAGGGTGAGCAAATAATTCATCCACTTGTTTCGGTTAAAAAACAAAAGGACGCTTATAATAAATGCACCTATTAAATAATAACCTATCATACCTGAATAAAATAATGTCATATTAGTCTCTTAGATTACGTAATTGCTCAACATCCTGTTCTTTCATAACATCACCAATTTTGTTTACAAAAATCCCCAATAGAAAAACACTCGCAAAAATATCCAGCAGAATTCCAATGTTCACTAGCATAGGCATTTCATTTCCCAAGGCTATTGATAAAATAAAAACACCATTTTCGATGACCAGAAATCCCATTACATGAGTAATTATTTTTCTACGGGAAATGATAATGTACAAACCGGTAAATAAAGCAGAAATTGAGACAACAAAAAATATTTTTCTAACATGTGAATCTTCAATGGTGTTCGAAAGAAGAAAAGAACCAATAATAATGCCCGTAATGAGCACTATTGAAACAAAATCAGGAAGATAAGGTTCTACATCTCGAGTAATTTTATTTCTATGAATAATATAATTTAGAAAATAAGGAATGATAATAGCCTTAAATACAATCGTCTCCAATAAAACGAAAACAAGATTTATCCAATTGATTTCAATGAGTTCGATAAACGCTACGGCAAAAAGCAAGAGCCCCTGAAAGACAAGCGTATTAATGTAACTGCCTAAGCGGTTGACCAGACCTAAATAAATTAGGCTTATGGCAAAGATGATAAGAAAAATATTAGTCATTTTTTTTTAATTTTGTTATACAATTTTGCCAAGAATCAGCAACACACCTATATAGATTAATAGAGATATTGACGTGAGCATAAAAATATATTGAGGATTATGGTTCATTCTGAATCTCGCCATAAAAGATTCAATAGTACCAACAACTACTGCAAACAAAACTTGAGTGCTGATAAATATTGGAATCGAAAAATACCATTCATAATTTGGAGTTAGAAATAAATTAGCAATTAAAGCCCCGTACATGGCAAACTTCAAATGGGTTGCTGAAAACAGTAGTCCTAAATCAAAACCACTATTATCAAGAATCATTACTTCATGAATCATGGTTAATTCGAGATGCGTTTTTGGGTCATCCATTGGCATACGGCTGTTTTCGATGAGTGCAATAAATACAAATACAAAAGCAGCAAGTACTCCAATCGCATAAGAAATATGGGAACCAAAGTGAAGAGAACCAAATATTTCAAAAAAGGAAGTGTGTCCCGTGAGTAGTGCAAAAGAACCCATGAGTATAAAAAAGGCAGGTTCAACTAATAGGGAATAAAGGGCTTCACGGCTTGCTCCCATTCCTGAAAAACTGCTGCCGGTATCTAAAGCCGAAATGATAATAAAAAATTTTCCCAATGCTAAAACATAAGCAAAAAAGATAAAATCACCTTTGAACGAAATAATACCCGGCTGATTTCCGAAAGGAATCAAAAAAATAGCCATAAGCACTGAGGCAAAATAAATACTTGGTGCAATTTGAAAAATAAAACTACTTGTTTTACTATATACGGCTCCCTTTCTGAACAAACGCCAGACATCTTTTATAGGTTGGAAAGTCCCAGGTCCTTTTCTTCCGGAAAAAACACTTTTTGTCCTGATGACTATGCCCGAGAAAAATAAACTGGCACAAATAATTAATAAAAAACTCAATATATTCATCTTCAAATTTGTTTTATCAATTCAATTAAATATACAATTGCATTTGCGAGTAGTGGTAAGGTAATGATTATAAAAATAAAAAGAACTCCATAGAGAATATAAAATTGGGGATTCCCATTTTGCAGAAATTTGAATCGTCCAATAAAACCTTTAATATATAGTAAGGGAATGTCAATCAAAGCCATTTCTATTTTATCATAAGGGTGGGTTTCAGAATGAATTACATTTGGAAAAACACCTTTTATTTCACCTTCTTTTTTATTCATCCGCAACAGAGGATGAATCAATTTTCGGAAAGAACGAACGAAGGAATTGGCAGTATATTGGAGTCTGGCGGAGGGTACAACATAGCCACATCCCCATGTTGATACTATTTGAACCTCCTTAGATTTAGTTGCTATTTTTTTTATCCGAAAAATAATTATACTTAATAAAATAAGTATGACAGCGGCAATACTTATAGATTGAAGAGCGTCACTTAATTCTTGTGGTTGTGTCTGGGAAATACTTTTGCCAATAAAAAGTAAAGTAGGTTTCGAAACAATTGAAACAAAAAATTGAGGAGCAACTCCGATGAAAATAATTAGAATAGCAATCAGGTATTTGGGGAAAAGTTTTGCGAACTGAGGTTCTTGACACTTTGCAGGAAGAGGCTTACGTTCGTTTCCAAGAAAAATAATCCCGAATGCTTTTGTAAAACACAGCATCGCCATTCCACCGATGATTACCATCCCAAAAATGGATGTGATAAGAAAAGCTGTTGACGTAAGTTCGCCTTCTAAAATTCCTTTAAACAATCCAGAATAGATCAAAAACTCAGAAATAAAACCATTAAACGGAGGAAGACCACATATAGCCAATGCGGCAATCAAAAATAATGCGGCAGTTTGCGGCATTTTTTTAATTAAACCTCCTAACCGCTCAATATCCATTGTATGTGTGGCTTGATAAATGGTTCCTGAAACATAAAACAGAAGCGATTTAAAAAGCGAATGATTAAGAGTATGAAGCATAGCTCCGGCAAAACCAGCAAAAGCAAGATAGGAATTATTCATCCCTAAACCGATGCATCCAAGCCCAATGCCAACACCAATAATTCCAATGTTTTCAATGCTATGATATGCCAATAATTTTTTGATATTGTGTTGAATGATAGCAAGTATTACTCCATAGATGCCAGTAATCACTGAAATTATCAGAATAAAATAGCCTATATTCAGATAGTCCCCTTTTATCAATAGCAACATACGCAGAATTCCATAAATACCAAGCTTGATAAGAACTCCTGACATCATTCCCGAAACATGTGCAGGCGCGGCAGGATGTGCATACGGCAACCAAGTGTGAAATGGAACAAATCCAGCCTTAATGGCAAACGCAATAAAAAAAAACAAAAAGAGTACAAAACTTACGGCAGGACTTACAGATGAACTGTATACTGTTATCGCATTAAAATCAAATGAGCCGGTAAAAGAATTTACCCAAATAAATCCCACCGTCATAAACATGATACTGATATGGGATTGAACAAGATAATTGATTCCTGCTTTAAGCGTTTCCATCTTATGATGCTCCAATATAATCATTAGGAATGAAGTGATTGCCATCATTTCCCAAATACACAAAAAGGCAAACGAATTTTGCAGGCAATAAATTCCAATCATTGCAGAATGATTAATTACATAACTAGAAAAATGCATTGAAAGATTAACGGATTGGTTTTCATAATGTTTCATGTAACTTCTACCATACAGAATGCCAGTAAGTACGGTAAAATTCATTAGCAAAATAAACCAGCCCGAAAGAGCATCTATCCTTATTGGAATTTGTCCGAATACAGAACCACCATAAAAAAATTGTTCAAAAAATTTCCCGCGTAAAGAAAGAATTGAAAGGTAAGAACTTAGTATTCCATTAATTAAAACAGCAATAAGTGCAATATTCCCTTTCCATTCTTCTCTTATCAAAGTAAGAAAAAGTATAGAAAGAATTGTGACGATTATGATGCTGATGATTAAATTCATTTTCTATAATAAATTAAAAAAAGTGGCAACAATCAGAATAACGATAAAGAAGAATCCATATAAAATATACATTTGAATTTTGCCGTTATTGATAAACATAAAATAATTCATGAAAGCAAAAATGCGTTTGTTGACTGCGGAAATGAAATTGTTTTCAAAGAACTCTTGGTAATTGGAATGAAAAGCTCTTGGAAGAGGGAATATTTTATTACTTCCTATTTCAGGGTATCTCTTTTTTTCTGATAAAATAACGCTGAATAATTTTGCAAAACTCTTCGAAAAAGATTTTGCGGTATACTGCATCCTAACATTTGGAGCCACATAAGCGTTTCCCCAAGTCGGATAATATTCAGATGATTTCGATGCAGCAATTTTTGTTCTAATAAAAAACATAAGTGCGGCTAGTGTTATCATCAGCAATGAAACCCTTCCAATCATTACCATTACAGGACTTATAGACAGTATCTTTTCAGAAAAAACAGCAGAAGTTCCACTCAAATCTGAAGCAACAGCAAGTACGGATATGAAAACTAAATTTGGAAATATTCCAATGACAAGAATAGCAATTAAAATTAGAAATAATGGAATTTGCATGACCAATGAGACTTCTTTTGGTTGATGATGCAAGGTGGTGCGTGGTGAGCCCAGAAAAACAGTTCCGAATGTTTTCGTAAAAGTAAGCATCGAAATCCCTCCTACAATGGCCAAACCTGCCATGCAAAGCATCATCATGGAACTGAACTGCACATTATCAGACTTTATCCCTTCCAAAAGCCCCGAGTAAATAAGAAATTCAGAAATAAATCCATTGAAAGGTGGAAGTCCACCAATAGCAAGTGCTCCACATAAAAAGAAAAATGCAGTGTAAGGCATTTTTTTTATCAATCCGCCCAAATGTTCCATATTGCGGGTGTGCGTTTGCTGATAAATGTTTCCAGCGGCAAAGAAAAGTAACGATTTATAAAGAGAATGATTTAAAGTGTGCAACAATGCTCCAGCAAAACCAATGAGCATTAGATACTGGTTATTTATTCCCTTACCAATCATCCCAATTCCGATACCCATTCCAATAATCCCGATGTTTTCAATCGTACAGAAAGCCAGCATCCGTTTAAAGTCGCGTACAACTGCAGCATTGAGAATACCATAAAACGCAGTAAGAATTGATATGACTAAAATAGATTCACCAATTAATACTAAATCCGTGTTCAAGAAACATACGATCCTAAAAATACCGTAGATACCCATCTTTACAATCACTCCAGACATAACTCCTGATATATGTGAAGGTGCTGCGGGATGAGCATGGGGCAACCATGTATGTAACGGAATAAAACCAGCCTTAAATCCGAATCCAATAAAGAAAAGTAAAAAGAGTAATTTTGGAGAATGATGACTAAAAAAAGAAGCAATACTGACAAAGTCAAAAGAACTCTCAGAAAAGTAGATCCAAATAAAACCAATGCTCAAAAACACAACTCCAATGTGCGTTTGAACAATATAATTCATTCCTGCTTTCAAGATTTCAGATTTATTGTGCTCGAAAATAAGTAAGAGAAAAGCGGAAATAGACATGATTTCCCAAGCAATCAAAAAAGTTAAACCATTTTGGAGCATACAAACCAAAAGCATGGAAATATGGAGGGCAATAAATAATATCCAGTGGAGAGTCGTATTTTCTTTTTGGTCAGCATACGATTTCATATATCCTATCCCATACAAGGCGCCATTAATGCAAGTGAAATTTAGAATTAAAATAAACCAAGCTGAAAGAGAATCAATACGCAAAGGAATATTTCCCAAAACACTACCTCCATAAAACACTTTTTCAATCGAACTCCCTGTTAAAACAGATATTGCAAGAATACTAGAGGCGATGGCAAGAAGCAGAACAAGGTAAAACGCTATTATAGATTTTATTTGGGATGACAAAAAAGGAATTACAAAGCAAGATATTCCCACAGTAATCGAAAAATACCAGACAAGAATACCTATACTCATAATCTTAGTTATTTGTTATCAAAGTAAATTAAAAACTCTCCAAACAGGGCTTCCGATTAATTTATTGATGTGAAATTAAACATTAATTCACTAAAAAAGTACCATTAAAAACTGTAGTGCTTTAAAAAAGTTTTGAATTACATCCAAAATACGTTAACAAAAATCTTTTAGGCTACAGATTATTAAATACCCATTTATAGAATACAACACGGAAACAAGCACTATGTTGCGATCTTTTTTCATTTTTTGTATTTCCGTTTCAGTAATATTATATTGAGTTTAATATTGTCGTAAATTAAGCCTAATATTAAAGCAATTGCTCCAAGCAACAAGACATGAAGACCGATTTTTGAATAGAAAATTCCCCCAACAACTGCGCCTATTAAAAAAAAACTGATAATTGTAATACGCAATTTAATTGAAGAGAAAAGCGTTGCTGTTTGTCCTTTCTGTTTATAAAAGAATAATTGTGATAATTCAATTCCTAAATCTGTAAAAAGTCCTGTTAAATGGGTTGTTCTAACGGTAGCGTTTGAAATTCTTGTAACTAAAGAATTCTGTAAACCCATAGCAAACAGTAAACTACAAGCAATTATGTTTGGGTTTTGCACTATTAAATTTTGTCCAAAGACAGCAATAAAAGATAAAATAATAATTTCAATAGAAGTAGGCAATATATGAACAAAATTTCCGTTTCTGTATCCCATTAACTCCATGAGGAAACTCGATATAAAAGAACCTAGAAAAAAAAAGAGTATGTATAGGAAGTAAATAAATCCGCCCCAAAAGTTATGTTTGAAAAGTTCTTCTGCAAAAAAAGCGAAATGCCCAGTTACGTTTGTGGTTAGTTGTTTAACCGCCAAAAAGCCAGCTACGTTTACAACTCCTGCAACAAATGATAATAACGATGCAATTTTAAGGTTATGCTTTAAATTTCTTTTGTTACCTTGATGTTTAAACATTTTACTTTTTTTAGTTCATATAATCCTTTAATCAAAAACATAGTTTTTAAGTGCATTGTCGTCTTTCTCTATTCGGATTTCTACTTTTGTAATGTTTTCTATATATCTAATATTTATTATTTTCCCCTTCCCTTTATATTCTCTTGTTTCTTCCAAAAAAGTATTTAAAATTTGGTTGTCAGGAACCCACTTTTTCATTTCATCGGAAGAAAAAATTTTTTTAATGTGGGTTTCAATTGACTTGTTTTCATGGTCAATTTCAATAAAAATTTGCTACATGAATTAACCGTTCGAAATTTAACAACTGAATTTTGCGCCCTTCTATCCAAATAAGATTTTCATTCCTAAAATCATGTAGTACCCGTGCCAATGTTTCATTTACTGTTCCTGCCATGTTAGCTAAATCTGCACGGGAAAGCGTAATAAAAACATCTTTTTCAGTTTCACTTATTTTATATTTATCATGCAAAATCAACAAACTAAGAGCCACTCGTTCTCTAACCGTTCGTTGCGATAATACTGCCATCAAATTTACCATTACACTAAATTCATGACTTAGACTTTTTAAAAGTAATCGGGAAAATAACGCCGAATTGTCAAGGATATTAATGAAATCATCTTTTGAAATAAATGAAATTATAGAATTTTCAATAGCCAATGTAGTATCTCCATAGGACTCTTCGCTTAAAACAGCCGAATAACCAAAAAATTCTCCTGAATTGTAGATATAAATGATTTGTTCCCGACCATCGTTATCAACTTTATACTTTTTTACTTTACCAAATTGAACATAAAAAATACCTGTTGGCATTGTGCCTTCAGTAAATATCGCATCATTTTTACGATACTTTTTATTTTGCATCACTTTTTCAAGCAACTCCTTGTCACACTTAGGAAGCTCATTTAAAAGGTATTGATTATTAAATGTGAATTTTGAAATCATAATTAACTTCAAAGTTACAATATTTTTCCTCTTCCTTTTTGGTTCTTGATTTAAATCAAATTTCAGCAACATCTTAATCACCCTAATCTATTTCTAGTCTGAGTACTTTTGCAACGGATAGTAAAATTTTATTCCAATGAAAAATATAGAACAATTAAAAAATATTGGCATCAATTCCTCTAAAAAACTAAACTGGAATTTTTCGGCACTTAAATTAGTAACAAAAACAATAGTTGAAAGGCAAGGTGTGATAACCAGCACAGGTGCATTAGCATGCGATACAGGTGAGTTTACTGGACGTTCCCCAAAAGATAAATATGTTGTAAAAGATGAAAAAACAGCCGATTCTATTTGGTGGGGAGAAGTAAATCATCCCTTTTCACCTGAAGATTTTGATAAACTATACACTCGGGTTACCACCCATCTTTCTGATAGAGATATTTATGTAAAAGATGTATATGCCTGTGCAAAAAAAGAATATCAATTAAACATAAGAGTAATTACCGAAAATCCTTGGCAAAGTTTATTTGTAAATAATCTTTTTTTAAGACCAACTGAAAAAGAACTGGAAACTTTCCAACACGAATGGTTAATACTGGTTGCGCCTGAATTCAAAGCAAATCCTGAAATTGATAAAACGCGTCAACACAATTTTACCATCATAAATTTCACCAAAAAAGTAATTCTTATTGGAGGTAGTGCCTATACAGGAGAAATTAAGAAAGGAATTTTTACTGTATTAAATTATATACTCCCTCACGAAAAAAACGTACTCTCCATGCACTGTTCTGCCAATATTGGTAAAGAAGGAGATACCTCTGTGTTTTTTGGTTTGTCAGGAACTGGAAAAACCACACTTTCAGCAGATCCGTCAAGAGAGTTAATTGGCGATGACGAACATGGTTGGGACAATGAAAATGTTTTTAATTTTGAAGGAGGATGCTATGCAAAATGTGTTAACCTGAGCCAAGAAAAAGAACCTCAAATCTTTTCCGCAGTGCGTTTTGGAACTTTACTTGAAAATGTACGATTTTTTGAAGGAACTAATGATATCGTTAATTACGATAATATATCTGTGACAGAAAATACTAGAGCGGCCTATCCTATACACTTCATTGATAATGCAATAAATCCTTCTATCGGAGGGATACCAAAGAATATTTTCTTCCTGACCTGTGATGCGTTTGGAGTGCTCCCTCCTATTTCAAAACTATCAGTTGGTCAGGCCATGTATCATTTTATTTCAGGATATACGGCAAAAGTAGCCGGAACTGAAGCTGGAATTACTGAACCACAAACTACATTTTCTGCCTGCTTTGGTAAGCCATTTTTACCGCTCCATCCTACAAAATATGCAGAATTATTAGGAAAAAAATTAAAGGAAAACAACGTAAATGTTTGGCTTATCAACACAGGCTGGTCAGGTGGGGCTTATGGAGTTGGAGAGCGAATAAAACTTTCTTATACCAGAGCTATGATTACTGCAGTGCTTGAAGGCAAGATGGATAAAGCTGTTTTTGTAAAGCACATTGTATTTGGATTACAAATGCCTACCCAATGTGAGGGTGTCCCATCCGATATATTGAATCCAAAAAATACTTGGAATGATAAATCAGATTATGATAAAAAAGCACAAAATCTAGCGGAGCAATTTGTACAGAATTTTAAATCATTTGAATCTTTTGCTAATGAAGAGATTATGAATGGAGCACCTAACATTCAGCCACAATTTAAAATAATTGAGTAATGTCAATCATTACTAAAGCCATATTACAGTGCCCTTTGTGTTCTTCTAAGTACATAGAAAAAATGGCTTTCAAAAACAAACAGCTAAGTAGCAGATGTGTTTTTTGTAATACCGTTTTTGAAATAATTAATAAAAGTGAATGCTGTGTGTATTGTTCATATAGCAACGTACTGTGTCCAGAAAAACAAAGTGAAAATTTAAATAAATAAAAAAAACAAAAAAAATGAAAATTCCTGAAAATCTCTTGTATACCCATGACCACGAATGGATAAGAATCGAAAATGATATTGCCTACATTGGAATTACTGATTTTGCACAGCACGAACTAGGAGATATTGTATATGTAGAAATAGAAACTGTTGGCGAAAACCTAAATCAAAACCAAACATTTGGAACAGTGGAAGCGGTAAAAACGGTATCTGATCTTTTTATGCCAGTTAAAGGAGAAATTTTGGAATTAAATCCAAAATTAGAATCTAATCCTGAATTAGTTAACACCGATCCCTATGGAGAAGGCTGGATGATTAAAGTAAAGATAGAAAACATTACAGAAACTGAAGGACTGCTAAAATCTGATGCCTACACATCTTTAATTGGAGCTTAAGATGGAAAAGACTATTGTAGAAATCAAAAAAACAGCACTAAATGCCATTCATCACTCTCTAGGGGGGAAAATGGTAGAATTTGCTGGTTATGAAATGCCCGTACAATACACAGGTGTAAATCATGAACATGAAACTGTTAGAAATGGCATGGGTGTTTTTGATGTTTCTCATATGGGTGAGTTTTTAATACAAGGAAAAGGGGCATTAGAATTAATTCAAAAAATAAGTTCAAACGATGCTTCAAAACTTTTCCCGGGGAAAGTACAATATAGCTGTATGCCTAACGGTAATGGTGGGATTGTTGATGATTTGTTAGTCTACATGATTGCAGAGAATGACTACTTATTGGTGGTAAATGCTTCTAATATTCAAAAAGATTGGGATTGGATCAATAGCCATAAATCTTTTGATACAAAGACAATAAATATTTCAAACAATATTAGTCTACTGGCCGTTCAAGGTCCAAAAGCATTACAATCTCTACAAAAATTGACTACTATCAATTTGCTTGATATGGAATATTACACTTTTCAAATAGGTGAATTTGCAGGTATTACAAACGCTATAATATCTGCTACCGGATATACAGGTGCTGGAGGATTTGAAATATATGTGGAGAACCGGTATGCCGAAAAATTATGGAATGCCATTTTTGAAGCAGGCAAAGATGTTGATATTAAACCTATTGGTTTGGCGGCGAGAGATACGCTAAGATTAGAAATGGGATTCTGTTTATATGGCAATGATATTGATGATACAACTTCGCCATTAGAAGCTGGTTTAGGTTGGATTACAAAGTTCACAAAAAACTTTGTTGACAGTAATTTTCTCAAAACTCAAAAAGAGAATGGGGTAACCAAAAAATTAGTTGGATTTGAAATGGTTGACAAAGGTATTCCACGCCACGATTATGAAATTTGGAACGAAGACAATCAAATCATTGGTAAAGTTACATCTGGCACCATGTCACCAACATTAAAAAAAGGGATAGGCATGGGTTATGTTTCTATCGAAAAATCTCATATAGGTAATGAAATTTTTATCAATATTAGAAACAAGCCTGTTAAAGCGCAAGTTGTTAAAACACCTTTTATTCAAAAATAAATTTGTCCGAAAATGGTTATTCCTAAAAATCTCTATTATACCAAGAACCATTTGTGGCTAAGAAAAATTGGTCTATTCGATTTTTGCATAGGAATAACTGATTTCGCTCAAAAAGAAATAGGAGAAATTGATTTGATTGAAATAGAATTGGAAGGTAACAGTATAAAAAAAAATGAAATATGGGGGAGAGTTTATGGAACGAATCAAACTTTTACCCTTATAGCACCTTTAGATTGTGAAA
>RCUJ01000092.1_pt1 | contig 48528 bp, 48 predicted proteins | sample 2166321 | NCBI WGS metagenome assembly RCUJ01 (sample SAMN09932808, study PRJNA488358) | compost metagenome | feature: garden; material: soil; isolation source: compost soil in an enriched community after 118 h of incubation | place: Germany: Experimental Botanical Garden Goettingen | collected... | reverse complement strand
GTACTTGAAGTCACCTTTAGTTTCGATAACGCCGTCATAAACAGTCGCGTGCTCGTCAAGATGTCGAAGTTTTGGCAGACAATCTTCTTAACGGTGGGTATTTTGATCGCCGTCTTTGGCGTACGCTTTGTCTTGCCTATTTTTATCGTAATGGTACCGACAGGCCTCGCCTTTGGCGACGTGATCAATTTGGCGCTGCATCAACCAGATGACTATGCTCATGCACTTGAGACAGCTGGCCCAATGATCAGTGCTTTCGGCGGTAGCTTCCTCGCGATGATCGGACTCGCCTATTTCATGGATCCAAAGAAGCGAGTTCACTGGCTAGGTCTACTTGAGAGCCCACTTGCGCGACTTGGTAAGCTGCATTTTGTTCATGTATACATAATGCTCATCGTAGCGGCTATTTTGTATGTCACTGTACCTGAGCATGAGAAGATTGCTGTTCTTCTAGCGAGCCTTAGCGGTATTGTATTGCATGTCCTTATTGATGTCGCCGGCCGTTTGATGGAGAAAAAACAGCCAGGCGCTTCAGCTATTCCACAAGTTGGCATGGCGGCATTCGTCTCATTCATGTACTTAGAAGTGCTTGACGCATCATTCTCGCTCGATGGTGTTATCGGTGCCTTTGCGCTTACGAGTAGTATTCTTCTTATTATGGCTGGACTTGGTGTCGGCGCGCTGTGGGTGCGTTCGTTGACTGTCTATATGGTCCGAACAAAAACACTTGCTCGTTATAAGTTCCTCGAGCAAGGTGCTCACTGGGCGATTATTATTCTCGGTTCGATCATGTTTGTAAAGCTATATGGCATGCACCCGCCGGAGTGGTTTACAGGCTCGATTGGCCTCATTTGTATTATTGCGGCAGTTGTTGCGAGTATCTGGCACGGTCGCAAGACAACACCAGTTGAAGACCAGCACGTCCTGTAGCGCGCCTCTGTAACTATGGTATGATGGGAGATATATGACAGTCTTAATTATGATCCTCGCAACACTGGCCGGCAGTATTATTTCTTTCGTTGGTGGTCTATTACTACTACGCGCAAAGAAGCGTCGCCAAGCAGCTATCTTGCTGACACTTCCATTTGGTGCAGGTGCCTTACTTGCTGCTGCGTTTTTCGATCTTCTTCCAGAGGCGTTTGAACTTGGTGATCCCCGCGAGCTTCTGCTTTGGACGCTTGCCGGTTTTACATTCTTCTTTTTACTCGAGCGCAGCTCGAGCTGGTTCCATCATCACCATGAACACGACGGTTCGCACCAGAATGCCCAGCAGCGACGGATGATAGTTATTGGCGATATTATGCATAATGCAATTGATGGTCTTGCGATCGGTGCCGCATTCCTCGTAAGTGTTCCGACTGGTGTTATTACTGCCATGGCAGTGAGTGCACATGAAATTCCAAAAGAGCTTGGTACATTTGCCCTACTGCTCTCTCGTGGCTGGAAGGGCCGGACGGTGGTCATTGCTAATGTCTTGACGGCACTTGCAACGGTTACGATGGCACTGCTTGTATTTGGTCTTGGCAGCGATGCGCATATACCTATCGCCCCACTGCTCGCCCTCACGGCTGGTTTCTTTATCTATGTTGCAGCCAGTGACATCATACCCGAGATTCATGAACAGCCGCACCGGACAGGCACGATCCAAGCCGCCATGCTGGTATCTGGCATTGTCGTTGTCGGAACGATTGTTACGCTCCTCGGCGTATAGGCGCTCGGTTGACCTAAATTCGATTTGATACTATAATAATATTTGAAGTTTCACCTTTCCATTCCCTATACACGAAGAGAGAAGTACATTGGATACATTCATCGGACTGTGGCAGTACTTGACTGAAATCCCTGAAGAGATCGCTTCCGGTCTCATCGGAACGACAATCATTTTGTCGGCAATCTCTGGTCTTCTGGTCATGTTTAAGGGATTACCGATATCTACGAGGCTATATGTCACTCCCATGGTTCTCATGGGCGTTGCGTGGACGCTGCGATGGATGTCGGGGATCTTCGGCGAAGGCTGGCTATTGGCGCTCTTTAGTGTCGTGTCATTTATTGCCGCCGCATGGGCCCTGGTCAACATCTGTATTGTGTTATTCGGCGGCAGACGGGACTGAGACTTACATGTCCGAGAGTGGTGGCAAGGGTGCGGCATTTATGCCCCCTGCCGCCGCTCTCGGAACAACTTTCATTAACGCCCCATGGCGTTATTTTTTATAGGCTGTGACTCGTCGTTTCTAGTGAATTAGCGCAAAAGCGCTCGATGAGTTCGACGGTTTTTGGGATGATAGTTGCAGTTAAGGCGTCTGTTTCATCTTTTGAAAAGTGGCCCAGAACGTAGTCAACGTCGGAAATGCGACTATGCAGTTCATTTTTGATACCTACGCGGATACGATTATAGTCTGGTCCAAGATGTGCATTGAGGCTTTTGATGCCATTATTCCCGGCGTCACTTCCCTTTTTACGAATACGGATTGTACCAAGCGGCAGCGCAAGATCGTCATGAATAACAAGAAGATCGCTTGCGCTGTCTAATTTGTAAAAGTCAACCAAGCTTCGAGCAGATTGTCCTGTTTCGTTATAGAAGGTCGTTGGTTTTATGAGTAGAGTTTTTTCGCCTGCAATCGTGACTTCGGCGATATCGGCATGAAATTTAGGCTTCTTGATAAACTCCACTGCATGCGCAGCTGCCAGGTGGTCAAGCGCAAAGAAGCCAACGTTATGACGAGTGGCGGCATACTGACTGCCAGGATTGCCTTGTGCAAAGATTAATTTCATCTGTTACTACTATATACCATTGCTATATTTAGGTAATTATGATATAATTAAATATGGTTCTTTCAATTGAGGGACTGACGTCAAGGTAAGGATAACCTATGGAAACGACGGATGCGAATCCGCTCGAATCGATGCTTAAGAGCATCAACGAAGGTGTGGAATGGTTTGGTTCAATGACTCCAGTTTTCGGAGTTTGGGCTAATATCGCACTGTTCGGGATGATTGTCCTTTGCATCATGATGGTGGCGCATGCGCAGTGGAAACGGCGACCGCGTCCCATAATGGGTGTGATGCGCCATCGTCGCGCTCGACGATAGTGTCATTAATGTAGCACTGATCGCTGCGGTAGTCGCTGCGATCATCGGTGTCTACATCGGTGTAGTTATTTGGCGCGACGCCAGCAAGGGCACGCTTAATAGCTACAACGCCAACCGCGCGAAATCAGGTGCCCATCTGATTGTCGGAAGCGTTATCGTCGGACTGACACTCGCTGCAATCCTCATATCGCGATTCATTTTCGGATCGATGTGATAGGATATGCACCTCTCAATGAGAACAATCTGCTCGCCCCCTTTTTTTTGGGGGCGAGCAGAACACTCAACTTTTGGATTTTATATATAAAAAAACCGCCTCGCACATTCTGTTGCGAGGCGGTTTTGATGTTAGTTCTGATCGGTCTGCTTCTTGGCAGCTTCGGCCGTCTTCTCTTCTTTGTATTTCTTGGTCACTGGCGCGAGGCCTTTGGCGACACGCTCTTTATTGGCCTTGATCTGCTTCTCGTCGCGGAAGCTGAATTTAATCGGCGTACCTGCAAAGTTGTAAGTATCACGTAGGAGGCGTTCGAGGTAGCGTTTGTAGCTCCAGTGAATGAATTTAAGGTTTGAGCCGTAAATGACGAACCATGGAGGTGACATATCGGTCTGTACCATGTAACGTAGCTTCGGGTGAGTATTCTTCAGACCAGCTGGCGGGTGCTTTTGTACTGCTTTTTGAAGAAGATCGTTTAGGATACGAGTCTTGGTCTCTTGCTTACGACGAGCGTCGATATCTAGCGCAAGATCGAAGAGTTTTGTGACATTCTGCCCAGTAACCGAGCTGGTGAAGATGAGCGGTGCCCAAGGTGTAAACTTAAATGTTCGTGAAATGGTTGGTGCGATAGCATCACGTGTATAAGCGTCCTTGTCTTCGACACTGTCCCATTTGCTAACAACGATAACCATACCTTTACCTGCTTCGTCGATAATGCCAGCAAGACGTTGGTCGAGCTGCGTATTAAGTTCGTTAACGTCCATGAGGAGGAAACAGACATCAGCTTCTTCGATAGCCTGAAGTGTTCGAAGAACTGAGAATTTCTCAATACCTACTTCTTGCTTACCTGGCTTACGCATACCGGCAGTATCGAGGAGCTCGATATCACGAGCGCCATAGCGGATTGCAACGCGGTTAACATCTCGGGTTGTACCGGCGATATTAGCAACAAGTGCTTGTTGTTTACCAGCTAGTGAGTTGAAGAGGTTTGACTTGCCGACATTTGGGCGACCGATCAGCGCAACGCGCAGGACGTCGTCCGGCTGCTGTTCGAATTTTGCCGGAATGAGCTCAACGATTTCATCGAGGACGTCGATGACACCCGAGTTGTGCTCTGCTGACGTACGAACGACAGAGCTAATACCAAGGCGCTTGAACTCGTCGTTAGGCAGGCTTTCTTTAAGGTCAGCTTTGTTGGCGATAAGAATAACAGGCTTTTTAGAGCGGAGTGCTTTTTTGGCAACGAACTTATCTTGGTCGCTAGCGTATTGGCTGCTGTCGACAACGACAAGAATAACATCAGCTGCGTCAGCGGCTTCAGTGATCTGCTCTTGAATTGAGGCTTCAAACTCATCGTTCGGGTCTTTAAGGCCGGCAGTGTCGACGAGCCAGAAATTGTGATGCTTGTGTTCGACACGACCAAGAACATTGTCGCGTGTTGTACCGGCTTCACGGGCGACGATTGCCTGCTGGGCACGTACCATACGATTAAAAAGCGAACTCTTGCCGACGTTCGCTTGTCCAATAATTGCTACCGTTGGTAATTTAGAGGCCATAACTTCGATTAATTATAACAGAGATAGCTTTACTTAGCGAGCGTAAGCATCTTAACTTGCCTTTAATGACGTAATATATTATAATATCATCATCCACAAAGCCTACGAAAGGATGTGGTATTTATGTCTACCGAAAAGACATCGTCCCTTACTCCCCCTTCTCGTCCTCGCGCATCTGCGTCTGATTCACATGACGCCGATAAGTTTGAAGACGGGGTGATTATCCGCATAACAACCGACAGTGGCCTGTTTCGATTCGTAACCTACCACGGTCAGCTCATTCTCAAGCCCGACAGCTATACAGCTGCCATACGGCAAAAGCAGGATGAGTATCCAAGCGAGCTATGCTGGATGGCCTCGGTGACAACACCGGACGGGCTGCTGACACATTCTCGCCTTGGCGTAGTTGGCGATACCCTAATGGTGTCGGCGATTGGCCTGCGAGATTCTCGGGTGGGCCTGGGAGTTATTCAAGACACACTTGTCCATCGGCAGGTGTAACTCCGTATCATGACTAACTGCGTAGAGAAAATACTCCGCATCAAGTTATGGTGCGGAGTATTTTCTTTTTTGTAGATATATCACCTAGCGCATATCGACGACTTCGTAGTCGCCAACGGGTATATCACCGAGTGAATAATTACCAAAGTTTGTGCGATGCAGCTTTATGACTTCATAGCCAAGCGAATCGAAAGTACGACGAATTTGGCGGTTGCGTCCTTCATGCATCGTGACGGTCCAGTCTTTTCGATCGTCGTCAGATAGTCGCTCAAGGATAAGTTTACTTGCACCGTCCTCAAGTTGGACGCCGTAATCACTAATCATTTGTTGATGGAGCGGCTCAAGGTCGCGGTCGAGGCGGACTTTGTATATCTTAGTCTTTGCAAACTTTGGATGAGTCATGCGATAGGTGAAGTCGCCGTCATTCGTCAGAAGAATAAGGCCTGAGCTGTCCTTGTCGAGTCGGCCGACAGACTTCAGTGACTGATATTTAGGCGGAATAATATCGTAGATAGTTTCACTTTCACCCTGCCCGCGACGCGAACAGACATAGCCAGTAGGCTTATGGAATGCAATATAAACGAAGGCTGTATTGTCTATGATTGGCTCGCCGTTTACAAGAACCTTGTCTCCCGCGCGTAGTCGCCCTCCAAGTTCGGCGACGCTACCATTAACTGTCACGCGGCCACGTTCGATCAGTTCATCAGCCTCACGGCGTGATACACCCAGCTGAAGCGCAAGGTGTTTATTAAGTCGTATAAGATCGTCAGTATCGTTATTCATATCTGGCCTAGTATAGCATTACTGCTGCGGAGCTGGACCAAAAGGATTAGCAGGTGCGACGGGTTGTTGAGGCGCGGCAAATGATGACTGTTGTGGCTGAACAGGCTGCGCACCTGGCTGAGGTTGAGGCGTACTTATCGACGGCGTTATATCAGCTGTTAGTTCCCTGTCGATTAAGCTAGCGACGTCAGGGGTGGTTCGAGCTGGTGCCTCAAGAGGATGAATTATTCGCTCACCAAGATTTGCCGGACGCTGTGAAGAGAATGGCGCAGTTGGCTGAGGTAATGCCGAAGGCTGTACCTGTACTTGTGGCTGCGGTTGCGGCTGTTGGGGTTGTTGCTGCGGCTGTTGTGGAGGCTGAGGTCCAGGCGTAACTGGCGCGGCGACAATAGGTGCAGCTGGCGCTGGCTGAGTAAATACAGGGGCCTGTGGAGCTGGCGCTTGCATCTGCTGTGGCGCAACTGGCGTGGTATACGTCGGGGCCACTGGACGCGGTTGTACTGGAACGGGCTGAGGCGTATTCTGACGCGGTACGGCAGATGGAGCTGGCTGCGAGAAGACTTGCTGGGCAGAAGGTTGAGTAACGGGCGCATCACCAAGAACTTCATGTACAGTACGAACGACATCCTCAATACCGACTTGCGATTTTACAAGATAGCGATCTGCGCCGAGTTGTTCGCCACGTAGACGTTGGTCTTCGCTGCTGAGGGCTGTCATCATGATGACACGGATGTCTTTTGTCTCGGTTGTCGAGCGCAAGATATCAAGCATATCAAAGCCACTGATCTTCGGCATCATTACGTCGCTTACGATGAGTCCTGGCTTTTCTTTGATCGCCATAGCAAGCGCTTCTTCACCGTCACCTGCGGAGACAATATCGTATCCTTCGGCCAATAATCGAACGCCGTAGATTTCTCTCAGGCTTTTATCGTCTTCTACTAGTAAAATCTTGGTCATAATTACTCTTATTGTACTTGGCTACCACATAAAATGCTATAGCCCTTATGGTTTATTATTGGGTTTGAGTTGGGCCACGACTTGGAATAGTGACGCTCTGGGGTCGCTGGGCTGTATATTGAGATGGATTTTGTTCGATTTGAGCAAGTGGCGTGTTGCTGTATTGGCCAGGTTGAGCAGCCGCTGGCATGATTGGTTGTTGCTGCGGCATGGTAGCTTGCTGGGTCTGTTGTGGTGCTGTCGCGAATGGCTGCGTATATGCTAGAGGCTGCGCTGCTGGTGGTGCAACGGCAGGGAGTGGCGGCGCAGTGGTGGTTTGTGGTTGAGGTATGGCAGGTGTCTGGACTGGCGCTGGCTGCCAACTAGTCTGAGTAGCGGGCGTGATCGCTGGCGCTTGTTCGGTCGCTTTCTCTATAAGGAGTGTCGCCTCTTCGTGGCTAATCCGGGGTACTTCTAAGTAGAAGGTACTTCCCTTTTTGTATTCACTCTCTACCCAGATACGGCCGCCCATTGTTTCGGCAAGGCGACGGCAAAGATATAGGCCTAGTCCCGTGCCGCCAATCTCGCGCGTATCACTGTTATCGACGCGGTAAAATTTCTGAAACAGATGCGAAATGTCTTCGGCTGGGATGCCGATACCGCTATCATTGACGCTAATGACAATATGTTCTGTATCACCGCCAATGTCGATCGTCACATCACCTTGCGGTGTGTACTTGATGGCATTTTCGACCAAGTTAGAGACGACTTCTCTGAGGTGATCGTTATCGAGATTGGCGTAGAATACTGGCGTGAGTCGGCGGTTCAATTGATCGCTGTCATTATCTGGCATCGGTTTATAGAACATGCGCAGGCCCTTCTCGTCCGCTCTTGGTCGTAGACCTTGAATGACGTCATGTATATAGGCTACAACATCAACTACCTTTGGATTATTAGATAGTCGCCCATCTTCTGCCTTACTGACATCAAGAAGGTCCTGGAAGAGTCGGCCAAGATGCTGGGCTGATTCGTGCGCCTTGGTGATAAAGTCACGTGCTTTGTCATCGATCTGGGCGGTAGCCGGGTTGAGTGTTAGCCCCAAGTAGCCTTCGATCGAGGCAACTGGTGTGCGCATTTCGTGACTTGCCGTGCTGATAAATTCGGCCTGCTCACGCTCTTCGGCTTTTTCCTTGGTGATGTCGCGAAAAACAACAATGACACCTGAACCAATTTGTCCAATTGGCGAGGCGACAAGTGAGATGAATACTTTTTTGCCAGATTTAGTTGTTAGAGAAAGATCATTAGTCCGTTGTGACTTATTGTCACCGAGAACGTGCTGGATTGGATCGGTTGCATCGGTGAGATCGGCACCGGCTCCATCTGCCAAGTTGAGAACGGACTTGTAATTGAGCGCCATGGCATCTTGCTTATCCCAGCCGAGAATGCGCTGAGCGGCCGGGTTAATTAGTTGAATAACTCCCTGACTGTCAACGGCAATCACGCCATCGGCGATAGCGTTAATGACGACTTCCGACTTGCTGGCGACTTCACTGAGCTCATTGGCAAGATCTCGATAGGCGCGGTCTCCTTTTGACTCGCTGCCTGATTTTTTATGCCATATAAGGTAGCTGATGAGCAACGGTAGTTCGCCTGCGAGAACAACAGTCACGATAGTTTCTCGGCTAATACTGCCTAGATTGAGGTACTGAAGGATAAGGTAGCTATTGACGGCGATAAGCATCGGCATGATACCCCAGGCGCCGAATATACCCGAGAACACGGCAACGAGCATCCAGAGCGCGATAAACGGTGACGAGCTGCCGCCTGTATTCAGGACGAGGAGCGCGGTTGTCGCAACTAAAAGACCGTACACGGCGAGTGACGCGTAAAAGATATATTTCTTCGGTGCCCATAGATAGGATATGAAACTGATAATTGCCGTCAGTCCGGCAAGACCGGCGGCAAGGTCACTGACGAGCAGTGAGTCACCGATGCTACTTTTAACGTCGGTTGCAAAGTACGCCCAGAAATAAAGCACCACGACGATGGCACTGACGATGAACGTCGCTTCGCAGATGCGGCGATGCCAGAAACGAGTCAGATCATTTGGCTTGATAGCAGTGCCCCCTATTTTTTGTATTCTTCTTGTGGTTATTATGAAGCAAGCTTGCCAATCGTGCAACGGTGTCTCATTAAAATAGCCCAGCAACTAAATGCTAGGCTATTTTAATGTCTGGAGGGCAATCACTTCCCTCTTTGCTTCTTAGTTAATACTAAGGAGCGTCCAGCTTCCGCCATGGTTATCGCTACGGAGACGATAGTCATGCGCGCCATCGCTCATTGTGAGGATTTGCGCAATGCGTTCGCCGCTACGAACCACTGTACGGAGTCCAGCATCGATGAAATCGTAGCTAGATCCTTTATATTCCATACGGCGTGGATAGGCGCGTAGATCGCGACCGAATCCGATTGCTGTAATAGAAACGGGGCTGTTGATTGTAGTTTGTTTGGTCATATTCTTACTCCTAAGATGTGAGGGATTGATTTATTTTTTGGTAAATAAAAAACTGACAACGAGAAAGATGGTCAGCTGCGGATTTATGAGTAAGCTACGAGGAGACAAATAAGCACCGCCTGCTATTTGCTGTATCACCTGAAGTAGCGATTGAATATGTAGTGCGGCAGGGACGCTTGGCTCCATGTCCGAAGACGAGCTAGTGTGTATGTCGACTATGGGTTTTTTAGTCTGTTAGTAAAAAGGTTCTCCACCAGTACTTACATGACCTCCTTTAGTATAGCGCGTCCATTAGTTACGGCGTCAATAGGTAAACGTGTCGATAGGACGAGAATTGGGATAAGTTATGAGCTAAACGCCGACGGAGGTACGGCAACCTGTGTTTGACCGGTGTAGCTCCATTGAATACGAGCTCCTGCCCCGCCGCCACCTTCGGACATCTCGATCTTAAAAGGAATTTTTTGCCCAGCAGTAAATGAATATGTCATTGTTCTCCATGTACAGCAGCCGGTCGCCCAGTGGTCTGCAACCAGCGTATTATCGAGGTACAGACGGAATCTGTCATCATACCAAAGATGGAGAGTGTAGGTGTCTGTCGTCGGTGCAGTAATATAGCCAGTCCACACTGCTGAGAAGTTATCGCTCGGCACGCCAGGGGCTGGTGCATTGCTGCCCCAGTTGTAGTCAACGTTCGGTTCAATGCGAGTTAAAACAGGCGATCCGGTCAATGTTCCGTTGTTATAGTACGAGGCAGTCAGCTGAGAGCAGTTGCCGCTTGAGCCGGCGCCGGCGGCAATTGAGTTGGCGCCAACAGTCTTTGCAGCAACGCAGAACCATTCTCCATTTTGAGTATAGTCATAGGTGATATCACTAGAGTTGGCGATACTAACGTCGGCAAGCGAGGCGGGATAGCTTCCGTTTTGAGTGTAATGAATGCGGACCTTCTTGGCAGCTTGTGTTGCAGCAGATGAAACCTGTGATTGACGTGCTCGGTCCTGGATACCGTTATACGCGACGATCGTGATGGCGGCGAGAATACCGATGATGACAATGACAATGAGAAGTTCGACGATCGTAAAGCCTTTGGAGTGCTGTGTCTTCATAAGTATCTAGAGTATAAAGCAGTAGCTTTATGATCGTCAATGAAAAAGCGTTGATGAGTTTCAGATTCGGCCCCTCTTGCCAGATGCTGTATGATGGAGATAATGACTACGGTAAAAAACAAGCATACAACAAAAGAATTATTATGGGGGCGAATCGCCGCTAAGACGATATATTTCATGCTCGGTATTGGCAGCGGAACGTTTGCGGCTACGATCCCGCGGCTTAAAGATAGTTTGGCATTGAGCCCGGGCGCCCTCGGGCTTGCTCTACTCTGCTGCTCGCTCGGCGGGTTCGTTGCGATGCAGTTCGCTGCTCCGCTTATTAAGCGATTCGGTCTCCGCTCGTTGCTTGCGGTACTCGCTCCCCTATTCCCGCTTGTCTTGATTTTAATCGCACTAGCTAACAGCTTTGGGACATTGGCGGCTGCCTTTGCACTGTTCGGCGCCCTGACGAGCATTGTCGGTATTGCGGCAAACGCTCACGCGATCGATATCGAGAAGGCGTATGCAAAGACGATCATGAGCAGCTTCCATGCTCTGTTTAGTGTCGGTGGCCTGGCTGGTGCTGCAATCGGCGGACTAATGGCGGCATACCATATGACCGTGCTGCAGAGTTTATCTGCCGTCGCCCTCGGCCTCTGTCTACTTGGTGGCCTCTTGATCGCCAAGCTATTTGATGTAACGAAATATAATTTTGAAGAAGACCATGAAGTGATTGAGGCAGCTCATAAGCGACATCGATCAAAGTGGTGGCGCCAAGTACTGCTTATCGGTGCTCTGATGTTTATCTGTTTTTTGACCGAAGGTGCGATAGCAGACTGGAGTGCGATCTATATGAAGGAGGAGCATGCGGTAGGACCATTCGTTGCCGTCCTTGCGTATATGATATTCAATGCTTGCATGACGATCGGTCGTTTAGTGGGAGACTCGGTAATTCGTCGATTTGGATCAGTTCCGACGCTTGTGTGCGGTGGCCTCATGGGCGTTCTCGGGCTGTCGATTGGTCTCTTCTCACCAAACATTGTCGTAGCCCTGGTTGGGTTTGGTGTTGTCGGTCTGGGTCTGTCGGTGCTCGTGCCTATTTTGATCTCTATGGCAGGAAATTTGTCTGGCGGTGATCGTAATGTTGCCATTGCACGAGCGAGTGCCTGTGGTAGTATCGGCTTGATGGCTGGCCCTGCTCTTATTGGTTTTGTTGCCGAAAGATACGACTTGCTCTTTGCGATGCTACTGCCGGTATTGTTGCTTGTTATTCTCAGTGGCATCGCTATGAGAATGCATGCCATGGCTCGTACGGAATACAAGAACCTTGGTATTGTCAGCTGATAATAGTGCGGCACGAAAAAGAGGCTCTCGTGGAGCCTCTTTTTTTGTGATCGATAGATCTATTGAATCGGTTGGAATACTGGTTCGTTCGCTGGCTGTACTGGCTGAACAGGTGCATCTGCGAGTTTGTTGAATTCGTTCTGAATAACCATGTACCCAATAACACCGAGCAAGAACAGGAGAATGAATGCAAGTGCTGCAGACTGCTTGCCATTTGTTACCTGCTCAACACCTTCCGCATACTTCCAGAGCCAGTAAATGTTTACGATTGGAATAATGATAAGCCAAGCGGTTGGGATATTCGCGCCAAGGCGGTTCATCTCGATTTTAGTTTTAACTGGCCATACGATAGAGTACACACCGAAAGTAAAGAGGCATAGTAGTAGTACGGCAAATAGGTTACGTTTTTTCATGATATTCCTTATGTTAACTATTGGCGTAAGTATATATAAGTATTTGAGATTGCACAAGAAGTGTATTTACTATATTTAGTATAGTAAATTGATGATCGCTGTTATATACTATAAACACTATGGCAAAGAGTATACTTACCGATTCGCTTCACTTAGCGCCTTCGACACTTTATGTGGGTGATCTCGCTCGCATGGTGAACTTTTATCACGTGCATGTCGGACTCGACGTTCTTGAAAAGGCGCATGACAGTGCCCTGCTTGGCCAAGGGCATGCTGGGGTTATTCGACTTGTTGCAAAGCCAAAATTGCAGCACGCTTCACCACGGGCGGCTGGTTTGTTCCATAATGCTGTGCTGTTTTCGTCTCGCGGTGAATTGTCGCGAACAGTTGGCGATATCGTAACTGCCTCGCCGCAGCTATTTAGCGGTACGGGTGACCACTTGGTTAGCGAAGCCTTTTACTTTAATGATCCTGAAGGTAATGGACTTGAACTTTATTTTGATCGTCCGGCTGATACCTGGCAATGGATAAACGGCCAGGTGGCTATGGATACTCTGTATATTGATCCTCTAGACTACATTCAGTCTCATGCGAGCGAGCGTGGACCAGCAGATATAAAGCTCGGGCATGTTCACTTGAAGATCGGTGACATTCTCGAGGCGCGACGCTTTTACGTTAATGTACTTGGCTTCGACGTGACGGCTGATATAGGTGCGGCACTTTTCGTTTCTATCGGCGGGTATCATCACCATATTGGTCTTAACACATGGCTAAGTAATGGAGCTGGTATCCGCGGAGAGACGCTTGGGCTATCCGACGTAAAGATCTCTTTGGCCACCGATGACGATATTAGTCAGCTGAGCATGCGCCTTGAGCAGGCGGCCTATCCTTTCGTGAACCGCGGAGGTAGTGTGTACGTGACCGATCCTTGGGGGAATAATCTTATTTTCCATGCTGGCTAGTCCGCGGTAGCTCTAGTGTGTTTTATCGCGGTTGATATAGAGGGCCAAAATGACACGGCAGTAGGATAGAATAGTAGAATAATGATCATAAACAAGATGGCACGTATCGTGCACCTCTATTGGGTGTATGCCCTGTTTGGCGGTGCGAAGGCGCTCGTCTCAATTTTAGGGCCAATTTATCTATATAGGCTTGGATTCTCATTTCATGAAATTATCTTATATTTTATAATGACGGCCATCGTAAAGGTGGCTGCGCTATTTCTTGTTTTTAAACTTGCAAGCAAGTTTGGTCCGCGAGTGACGATGGCTACGGGAATTCTATTGATGGTAGCCCACTTTGTTTGTTTTTCTGCCGTCGAAAGTCACGGCATGCCACTATATGTCGTCGGCTCGTTACTTGGTTTGGCAAATGCTTTCTTTTATCCCTCATTCAGGCTGAGCTTCTCATTCGTTACGGAAACGAAAAAAGCTGGCATGCAAGTGGCGAAGCTAAATACCATATCAATGGTGTTTACGGTCGCGTCTCCTGTGGTCGGTGGCGTAATCGCCGGTCTATTTGGCGTTGTTGCGGTGTACTATTTGGCCGCTGCACTATTCTTTGGGACATTTGTGTTTCTATTACTTCGTAATAATGGCGGAGAGCGATACATAAGGCAGTTTAATCTTTCAAATATACCGCGTGGTGGTGCAGTGCGCGACTACTTATCTAACGCATCGTATAGCTTCAGTGGCCTGGCTGATCTTTTGGTTTGGCCTCTATTTATTGGATTGCTTATACCGACATACGCGGGTATTGGTGGATACGCCGGCCTCCTCGTAGGTATGTCTGTCATTGTTCAGTTGTGGGTGGGAAAGATTGCTGATCGAAAGGGTGAAAGTCTTTTCCTTGGCGCAGGCGTAACATTAAGTCTCGCATATAATGTTTTGCGTGTTTTTGTATCATCTGTCGGGCAGCTGATTGGCTTGAGTATTTTAAATGCTCTAGGCAGCTCGCTGCTCGCCAGTTCATATGGAAGTCGATTTTATAAGAATGTTGATACACGACGACGCTTGGAATATTTATTTATGATGGAATTGGCAAACTCGGTGACGTGGCTATTGTACTTCCCTGTTCTGCTCGGATTGAGTTATCTGCTATCATTCGATGACGCATTGAGGGTTGGTATTATGCTTATTGCGCCGGCTGTTATAGGGATGGTGTTTATGCGGTCTCGCCAGCGAGTGCAGCGAGACGAGTTGGCTGAGGCGAGTATATAGCAACAGTGTGTTGCCTACCTAGGTACTCTAATTACGATTAGCTTGCGCCTGTTCGCCGCCAGACAGTCCAAGTCGTCTTTTTTCGCAGCGCAATTCGATACACTGACACTATTAGGGCGACGTATTCCAGAATTGCAATCATCGACAATGCGATTGGCATAAGAAAGGCCTTGCCTGCTGAAATCTTCGCTTCACTTCGCAGACCACTAAGGAGAAGGAGGATAAAGACAAGTAGCAGGTATGACAAGATCAGTACCGGCAATACAAGGTAGAAAACGAGCTGTTGGAGAAGAAGAAGCAGGATGAGTGGATAAAATAGTACTTCGAACAGGCCAATAATTGCGAGCGGGAAATCTATGAATGAAAGATACTTGCCTTTTCGTGTCGACCAGACGAACTCTGTACGCTTGAAGATGCACATAATAAAGCCATGTCGCCAGCGGATGCGTTGGTTAAGTAGCCCTCGAAAAGATGTTGCGCCTTCAGTGATGCATAGGGCCGTATCAACGTAGGCCACTTGATGCCCATTTGCTTTGATGCGCATGGAGATATCCAGGTCTTCTGTGCTACTGTAACTATCGAATTCTCCAGTATCCTTCAGGACTGAGGAGCGAAAGGCCGTGAGTGCACCGGGAAAAATATATGCCGAGTTGAAGATATGTTGAGTTCGCTTTAGATGGAAGCAGACGAGATACTCGTAGTGCTGCATCTGCCCTATAAGGTTTTTTGTATTGCCAACGACAATTTCTCCAATTGCTACTGCGTAGTTCTTGTTCGCCATGGCCTTAACAAGCTCCTTGATGCTACCCGCGGTCAAGTATGAATCAGCATCGAGCGTGATAATGAGTTCCCCTGCTGCTCTTGCGATGCCAGTATTGAGCGCCGTTGCTTTGCCGGTATTATCCTGGCTAATAAGGTGTATGATATTTCCATCGCGGTCAAAGCGCTGCTTATAGCGCAGCACTCGACGGCGCGTACTGTCGGTCGAGCCGTCGTCGACGACGATGATTTCAAGATGACTATAAGTACTAGCCATGACTGACTTTATTGTTTTTAGTACGCCGACTTCTTCGTTCCATGCTGGAATGACGACCGAGACGAGCGGTCGATAGCCTCTATGGGATTGTTTTCTAGCCGGTGCGACATACAAGAAGCCAGTGGCAATCTGATAGAACATTCGAGTTAGGGCGAAGAAAAGATAGACTACGATAAGGATGTTCATGGAGGGGGTTGTTTACTCTGTAGGATTGCGTCGTTTAAATACAAAAAACAGACAAGCGAGCGCAAGGAATGCGGTTGCGAGGATAATGATAATTAGATGCGGCCAGACGAGTATTCCTAGTAAAGATGGCGCAATAAGAGAAGACGTACTGAATACGGCTGTGTCATTTGGATTCATTTTTCTTCCTGTTTATTTCAATAGAGTTGGTATTGTAATTACATCTTATTATACCACGAAGTTGCATATGTTTACACCTTGTGTTCAGCTGTATGAAAGCTGAGAAAGAGAGGACAATAGGCGGTTCAGTTGAGAATGGTTTTTATATTTTTCCGTAATTTGAGGCAATTGTCTGCCCTGCTGACAGCTTCAGCATAGTTTGAGCAGTATAGAGTGCCACCCCGCGATGGGTGCGTGCTCGGAACCTCTTAGTAAACAGGAAGTCGTTGGACGACACCTCGCTGTATCTAGCAAGTGCCACGAGGTCTCTGTAATCGAGAGTGGGATCTTCGTATTTTCGACGTAGCACACCAAGAAGATCATGGAGGCTGACGTATTTCACGCCGTCAACTACGGCGCCGTGGCCGCGCGGTCCACTATCGGGTAGCTCGGCGAGCCGCTGGTGAATCTGCTGTTCGTCATAGGCTTCGACGGCCTCATATTTACTGCGTACCATTCGAATATCGATGTCATGCTTTTTAAGATGCTCGAGCATAAACTCGTCGATATCGAAACGACTAAAGAGTCGACCAGCAGAAGCAAACGTTCGAACTTTTCCATCCTGTTTGATTTGAGCCTGTCCGCGAGCAAGTTGTGGCAGCGTCTCGAGAAGTGCAGCGTATTCAGTATAGAGATTTTTTACTCGCTCAATGCTGCCGTGTGCGTCGGTCAGCTGCCGGGTGAGCAGTTTTACTGCCACTTCATGTGAGGTTGCGATTGTGCCGACTGACGCACCACTGACAATTTCTTCAAGCGTAAAGATGTCAGCCATTGAAACTTGAGGTGCGGTAGTTGACGATACTCGATCAACGATATCGATTGCAATTGCCGGGCGGCTATCGGCTTTGGAACGCAGAATGCGACCCATGCGTTGCCGAGCAGCGACGAGTGATCGTGTTGGCCGGGCATTGATAATCACGTTTGCTCGCTGACTGTCCCACCCTTCGGTTAATACGTCGATGTATGTCAGGGCATCGATCTCGCCAGCTTCTAGCTGGGCATAGAGCTTCTGACGGGTGACGGCTGGAATCGCACTGGTAACGGCGACGGCACGAATTGCTCGCATGGAACCGTCTTGCAGTGTAATGGACTGCTCGGATAGCTGGTCTGCTATGCGATATGGGTGTGCTGTATTATCTCCGGGGATACAGGCGATAATTGGTGTATTGCCAGCTTGGATGACTCGAGCGGCGATATCGCTAATCATCTGATTACGCGAAGAGTTGTAGATGAGCTGTTTAAGACTTTTGTTCTCGTAGTCCCCGAGTGCCCCGACGACAAAGTCTTGCGCAGAGGTTGCTGGCGCAGGTATGGCCAAGGGAATAACTGGCGACAGCATATCGAGCATGATAGCCTCTTTTAAGTCGAGGCGATGGATGAGGTGTGGTAAAAGTGTCGCGAGGCTACGTGTGGTATTGTAGTCGGGCGTGGCCGTGAAGCCGATAATGAGCGTATGCTCGTCAATATCTTCGATGATTCGTCGGCTGCTAGTGCCAAGAGCCTTGTGACCTTCATCGAGAAAGATGACATCGAATCGCTCGTTAACCTGGTTGGTTATTTTGGTGCGGCGGGTACCGTCATCGTGGCTGATAGTGATAGGCATAGCGGCTAGTTTTGCAAGCGAAGCGTAGGTGGTGATGGTTACCTGGGCGTCAAGTCCACGAAGTCCTGCGGGTGTGTCGCTATAGAATGTTCCGACGCTTAAGTCTGGCGCAAAACCGGCGAAGCCTTTGTCATTACGAGTGCCACCTTGAGTTTGTCTGACAAGGTCTTTTGTGGGCGTGACGACGAGAATCTTCGGCGGTGATGCGTCTTGGTATCCAAATGCTTCGGCGAGCGTGACAAATAGAACTGTCTTGCCTGTTCCGGTCGGTGCTTCGATATAGCCCCGCCGATCGCCGCTGCCTAGAAATTTGGCGGTGTCGCTAACGATATTTTTTTGATAGCTGTAGAGAATGTCGCCTTTTTGGCCGTCAGCCATATAGCGTTGAAGATTACGAAGATAACGCTCACTACGTGAATACGATTCATGTTCTGTTTGAGGCACAGTCCTCGATGTCACGCTTTTCATCAGTGTACCATTATACCATCTTGATAGGTCTGAATGTACTGTTTTAATATGACGACCGGTGTTTATTTACATTGCTAATGGCGAGGCGGACGCGGCAGGCTTTTTCTACGTTATTGGCTCGCCTATTCTTTCGAGAAGTCCGCCGTAATTATACTGCGTAAACTTGTCGCCGACGAATATTGGGTATGCAGGATCGTTGACACCCATCGCACTAGCAAGCTGTGGGTCGATAACCTGAAACGCCTGCAGGTTTTGATCTGCGAGGTTAAATCTGTCTCGATCATCGAGCGTCATGCGATAGACGAAGCGATACATAACAATATTGTCAGCACGCGGGAGAACGGTAAGTCGGCTAAGTGTTGAAATTTTGTTTAGCCATAGGGCAACTGTATTGTCTGGACTATCCATACTGACTTCTACCGACAGGCAGTTTGGCGCGTATTTATTAATACAGTCATAGTCGGCTACGATAACTCGCTTCAAACCAAGATAACTTGCGGTGTCATATAGAATATCCGTAGCTAATTCACCTACGAATGCACAGTCATTCTCCGGGCAGTAGGTATTGTGAAAATCGAGCACAATATCGTACTGCTTGCAGAGTTCGGTCAGTTCGTTTGCTCGCTTCGGCTCATATTTTTTGCTTGTTTGGTTACCAGGAAAAGATCGATTAAGGTCCTGTCCTGTGAAGCGGGTATTTGCTGCAAGCGCTTCGCTGTTGGCAATTATCGCATCGACATTTTTGATTGGTTGCTGCTGCAATTGCTCGACGAGATTAATGCCGAGTGGTTCATTGCCGTGCATGCCGCCGATAACTAATATTTTCACGCCTGCCTCTTTCCTGCATCGATAACGATAAACGATCGTCTGTCTGGTGTGTCTTGTAGCGGGGTCACGCCAAAGTCACGCAAGGCGACGCGCGTCATCGCCGGGCTGATGGTGCGGTATGCGAGTGTTGTATTGTCGAATCGTTCCAAAAATCCATCGCACATAGCTTTAAAGTTTGTCAGGTTGTTTGTTGCGCGGACGGCTTTGTTCGCGAATACCTCATCGAGCCATACGATCTCATTGTCTCCGAGTGTATTTTCGAGCCAAGGTTCCATATCAGGGTTGTCGCTGTATTTCTCTCGAGCAATTATTTTTGCCGTTGCCGTCCAAGCGAGTGATGCGGTGGCGACATTGCCGTTTGATTCTTCGGTATACCAGCTGAGTGGTCGTGTCTGTTCGAGTGTTTTAAAGCGTTCGATTAGCCCCTCTGCCTCGTAGGCTTGTCGGCTGGGTTTAGTCTCGCATGTTCCGCATATCGACCCGATGGCGATGCGTGATAGTCCACCCGCGCAGCGCTGCGGCAGATTCTCGTCTGCGCATTTACTCACTTCGTTCCATGGCGGTCTGGCAAATGCTTCTTGGTAGGGTTTGATAATGCGCTGTATATTTATTTCACCTGGGTTATAAAATGTTCCAAATTCGTTCATGATAATTATTCCTTTTGCTTGTGTGTCATATTAAATACTATAGAAAACGCCAGCTGCGTGCTGGCGGGTGTATCGATATGACGACATAAGCTACCTAGGCACGAGCTGGCGGAATATGGTCATGATGAGCGGTTGGTTGATCAAGCGCGGCGGCATAGCCACCCTGCCCGTTTTGTAGCCATTCGCTAATGCGAGCAATAGTGCGACTGCTGAGCTTGGTCTGCTGAATGATCTTCGTATAGGTTTCGCCGGCACGGAGCATGCGGGCGGCTTCGAGTCGGGCGGCTATCTCTATAATCTCTTTTTCAGTCATGACATCACGTAGAAAATCCCGCATAGTTTTTTCGTCGTCAATGCGTGTAAAGGTAGCCACAAGCTGCCTTGTGCTATCGGATTGCCATAATGTGTTGACTGGGTCTGACATGCTATCACTTTATCAAAGTAAAGTAATATTGTCAACCCGCTCTGGTTGAGAGAGGGGCGCATTGACTAAGTGTGACTATATTGTACAGTGGATAGATGCCAGTTATTCAACTGGGCTAATCGACAGATAGTACATACGAGACCCTTGGGGGACCTATGACGGTCAAGACCGCCAAAGATAGACGAGTTCAGATCCTTCGTAAATTGTGTAGAGGCAAAGGCCTTCGCAGTAATCTGCATCTACTGACGAGTGACGATCTGGTGCAATTCAAATGCACTGGGCGCGATGAGTTTGTAGAGCTGATTGACTCTACCCTTCGACTGGCAATTAGCCGTGAGTCGCTGAGCGCCATGGGCGACAATCTACGATCCCTGCAGCGTGCACTTGCGCTATATGAGGATGCTTTTCCGGGTCTATTAGAGCGTCGCCAGGAGCAGATTATTGCGCTTGGAATTTCGGAAGACACGCTCCGCCGTCGCGAAACGATCGGTGCGGAGTATCTCATCGAGATCGTGACCAGCCTAGAGCTAGCCGAACGCGAGGTCGAGCATGAGCGACCGAGCGGTGTCGAGCTTAGGTTGGAGCAGATAAATGCGACACTGCTTGCGATCTTAGAGATTCTCAAAGAACAAACCAGCAAATAACCCCTGCGCGTGTGACTCTTTGAGTACTATCTGTCACACCGCTTCCATAACTATATCGTTATGCTGATGAGTCCCGGAGGACGAAAAGCAAAAAAGTAATTAATTGATTTAATGTATAGATGTGTTATAGTAAGTCAGTTCTAGATTGTTACGAGTGTAGGGGTTTTTGTGAAAAGTATCCAACTGTCACTGATATCTGGCGATGCAACAATTCGCGCAGACGAGGTTGACTGGGTTATTCAGTCGTTGCTTGATTTCAAGCAGGCGCTGCCAAAGCAGACGTACATGGACAACCAGGATGTGTATGTTACGCACGAGATGGCCAAGTCGATACTACAGCAGGCATTTCCTGATGAAACACATGCGGCGCGACGACTCGGTCGTTTGTGGTCTGCGATTATGCGCTTTGCGATGGATCGCAGTATTGCCTACGATGCCTATTGCAAGATGTGCAACGTAGAGGTAGCTGAGCACGCCTTGGCTGAGCAGCAGTGCTACGGCTTAGACAAAGCTACGAACGCCGTCGTGAGTCGTGAGTCACTTCGCAACTGCCAGTCTGCATTTGTTGCTAAAAATGTAATGGGCATGGGTGTCGCGGTGAAGAAAGACTACGCTTACCTAGTGAGACATCTGCCTACTAAGTAGGATCTGGACGTGAGCCCCTAGGCTCTACGCTGATTACGTCAAAATCAGCTCTCACCCAAGTGCTTGAGAAACGAGCTTTTAGGCGAGACGACAACTTAATCCTGATGATTTGGATTATTGAACCCGAAGTGCTCCCCGTTCTTCCATGTATCAGGGAGGTTACCATAGGCTGGTATGCCACCGCTATCTTTAAGTCGGCGCGCCATATGGAGAAGGTTATATGTCATGAATGTAATATTGCGGTTAGTAAAGTCGTTTTCGGGTCCACCGGAATCCTTGTCGAGATAGCTTGGTCCTGGCCCCACCTCACCTATCCAGCCTGCGTCTGCCTGCGGTGGAATTGTAAAGCCAATATGCTGCAGGCTATATAGTACATTCATGGCGCAGTGTTTTATGCCGTCTTCGTTGCCGCTAATCAAGCAGCCGCCTACTTTGCCGTAGTATACCCACTGCCCTGCCGTGTTTTGCTCGGAGGAGTTTCCGTAGAGGCGTTCGATAATTTTTTTCGTCTGCGAGCTATTATCGCCTAACCAGATTGGCCCGGCCACGATGACGATATCAGCATCCAGTACCTTTTGGTAAATATCTTCAGCCCATTCGTCCGCATCCCAGCCGTGCTCGCGCATATCCGGGTCTATACCTGTAGCGATATCATGATCAATCGTCCGGATAACTTCGGTGCTAACACCGTGCTTTTGCATGAGCAGCTCACTCGCCTCTATAAGTCCGTCAGTATTACTGCGTTCGGGTGATCGTTTTAGTGTTCCGTTGAAAAAAAGAGCTTTTAAATCAGAAAAGTTGTGTGCCTGCGTCATACATCCTCCTTATCTAGGTATGTATCTAGTATAGCGCTTATGACAAAGACGCGTGACGAAGCGAGACTGACCTTGGGCTCTTTTTTGTGGCCGCGATAGAGGGTAAATTAAGGATTGCCAAATAGCTCTAGCTTCGCCCGCTCGTAATGTATTGGCAGGTAGACGCGTTCTGGATAGATTGACATCAAGTCACCGTGCTCGTCCGTAATGGTAGGGTTGTCCAGCATGAGATGAATGCCGAAGGGGCGGAAGTATTTATGAATTAGTTCTAATTTACGATGCGCGCCGAGTTCGAGCCCAGCTTCGTCGATATATGGCAAAATATCCCACCTCGTCAGGGTGCCTTGTATTTTATGACCCTTAGGTAGTTTATAGGTCATTAATCCTTCATCGCTACTGTCGTAGGTGTGCCAAAAGCTCTCGCCGGTGATTGAAAGGAAATCATTAGGCTTGGGCGCGGCATCAATACTATTCCATTCCGCTACGAGATAATCGGTGAGATGGCTTTTGATGGCTTGGCTGACAGCGGGATCGATAAGATTGAGGGGTTCATCAGTTTTTGCCTCTTCAGTCTCAAAGGCGATCCGACAATAGACATCGAACCTACTGAGAATATCGTGGCGCCACTGTGATAAATCGCGGCTCATCTCGCGCTCTAGTCGGGAAAAGATATCGTATTCACTCCCTTCCATAGTAGGGCTACTATACGCCTTCGCTAACGATGGAACAAGTATGAAAATGCATCACCTACCCCATACTGATAGACGTTTCGGCGAGCTGAAGTGACAGCCTGAAGGCTTCCTCGCAAATTACTCCCCTGTTTGGACGAGCGTGAGTCGGGCGGCGTTCTCGCGGATAAAGCGGCGAATGATTTTATATTCATCAACATCGAAGTTAACATCGTAAGATTCGAGAAGGCTAAGATCACCGGTTGAATAGAAACCTTGAATCATCCAATTGTTAATGACGACGCCATTGTTTTCGGCATCAAGAGGGATGGCGATGGCAGTATCATATGGCCAGGCTGCAAGTTTGTTGTGTTTAAGAGCAATTTCAAAGCGTCGGTTATATAGTTCCCTGCTTTCTTTGCCGATACAAGCACCTTTGCATTTGCCGAGTGAGTATGAAAAGCAGGCGTTCGTCGCCTTTTCGATACCCATTAGTTTTGGACAAAGTTGGAACGTTTTAGTGAGTAATTCAAGTTGTTTTTTGGCCTTAGTACGCGTCTCGTAGAGACCGTATACTTTCGCTAGGTCGGTGTCGGCGTTGATAGCGCCGGACTTGACGGCTACAGTGGCATACCCATCGACTTCGTCTTTTACGAATAATGCGTACGAGGATACACGGCGCAGCTTTCGGTTGTGCAACGGCATTAACTCTTTGATCATTTTAGACTCGAGGATTAATGCAGCAAGTTCACTGCCTGTTGGGATGGTTCGAACGTGATGGACATTTTGGCTGATCTTCAGCTCGCGACTGCTACGATCCTGAAAGTGCGATAGGATACGCTTTTTTAGATTAATGCTTTTGCCAATGTATAACGGTTGACGCAGCTCATCTTCGAATACATAGACGCCCGGTATATTTTCGACTTCGTTGAGCTCCTCGATGTTCAGATGTGGCGGTAGGTACTGGGTTTTGAGTTGTCGGCTAATAGCTTCGTGAAACGCTTCGTGGCCGTGTTCATCATAGGCAAGTTGGCTGAAATAGTGAATCGCCCGTGCGTCATCGAGTGCACGGTGGCGTGCCACGACGGGAATATTATGGCGCTCGATGAGCTTTGCGAGACTGTGGCCTTTGTGCTCAATGTAAAGGGCGCGCGATAGTCGAACTGTACATAGTAATTTGACTGAAAAATCGATACCGGCCAGGCTGAATTCATTTTTTAAGAAGGAGTAATCAAAACGCACATTGTGCGCCACGAAGACTGCTCCGTCGACTACTTCAAACAATTCATCGGCAATATCTTCAAACTTTGGCGCGCCAGCAACATCGGCTTCGGTGATGCCCGTGAGCGCCGTGATACTACTGGGAATGTATGTTTCAGGATTGATAAGGGTGTTGAATTCCTGGACCACTTCGCCGTTTTCATAGCGAATTGCAGCCACCTCTAATACGCGACTGTTGCGGTAGCTTCCGCCCGTCGTTTCGATGTCTACAAAAACCACAGGATAATCAAACATCATCTTCTATTATAGATGATGCTTATGTATTGCGCAGCTATCTATGATCGTGCAGTGTGAATATTATGTCGACTTATTGTTTGCGCAGAATCTTATCTATGGCCTTGCCTTTTGCTAGCTCGTCGATCAGTTTATCTAGGTAGCGAATTTCCTGCATTAGCGGCTCCTTGATGTCCTCTACGCGAATACCACATATCACGCCTGTAATTAGCGTACGTAAAGGGTTGAGCCGAGGTGCCTTCGTAAAGAAGGTTTCAAGATTTGTTTGTTTTTCCAGTTGGGACTTTAGTTCATCCTGGCTGTATCCTGTCAGCCAATGAATGATTTCGTCAACTTCTGCTTTAGTACGCCCTTTTTTCTCTACTTTGGCGATATAGAGAGGGTAAATATTTGCGAAGCTTATAGTAAAGATTCGATGTTTTGTCATGGCGTCTCCTTACTCCTATTGTAGACTAGATATGAAAAGAGCCCGCTCCTCAAGCGGACGAATGGCTTTCAATCCGGAATGGATTGGGCTCTTCTCGTGACCGCGAGGTGCGGACTTGTGTTGAGTCACGTTTGTGACTCGTGGCGCTCGCCGATACCGTGGAAATCTTTGCCGATCACCTTCCCCGTGACTTGGATGGCCACATAGGAAAGAAAGCGAAGCGGTCCGCGGCACCACCACTGCAGGTTGTTTCGACTGGAGTCGAAGCCTATCCATCGATCCACCCTGAACTCATGGTTGATGAATCCCATTTGTTTGACGAAGCGCCGGGCTACCCATGCATGCAGGAAAGGATGAGCAACGACAATAACCTCGCGCACATTCTCCTTTCTAAATACACTAAACGCCTCATTGAGGACATCTTGCGTATCAAGGTAGACGTAGCCATTGTGCTTGCGGGTCGCATGAGCATTGGTGACTATTCTGAGATCTAACGCGGGATGGCCGGTCAGATATCGAGCAATCTCATGCTGTGCGACAATGACCGTTTCTGTGTTGCTGGTGTGACTGGAGGGTTTGCCTTGGAGCGCGAGTCTCCAGGTAGTGATGTCCTCGTGGGCGTCTATGACGAAGCTGCTGAGGCGGTGGTTAACTGGGTCGAAGTCTGATTGCCGACTTACCTTTCCAAATGATAGGGCAACAATGCCGATTTTCATGTGCTTCCTCTTTTTTATAGAGCGAACGATAGCACTATAATGACATATAATACTGGCAATTACAAATAACTATCGAATGGAATTCTCACTACTATCCGTGCGTGATAGCTTCGATGGCCACCAGATGAACTTTCCGATGTCATAGGATAGCGCTGGCACGAGAAGTGAACGTACGATAATGGTATCGATCAAAACACCAAATGCGACGATAAATGCCAATTGAGCGAGGAATAGAATCGGGATAATCCCGAGTGCCGCAAAGGTGGCGGCGAGGACGATGCCTGCCGAGGTGATCACCCCGCCTGTTTTACCAAGTCCACGCACAATGCCTCGTGGCGTGCCTATTGTTTTGACTTCTTCGCGTACGCGGGTCATAAGGAAAATATTATAATCGATGCCAAGAGCTACGAGGAAAACGAAACCAAAGAGCGGTACCGACGCATCTGCTCCCGGAAAGCCAAAGATATGGTTGAATACCAATGCCGAAACACCAAGCGTGGCTACGTAGCTAATAACGACTGTGGCGATTAGTAGGAGCGGTGCAATAATTGAGCGCAACAAGAGCATGAGGATAAGAAGAATTACCGCTAGGACGATAGGAATAATCTTCTTTAAGTCGTTAGTAGCGGTTGAGTTTGTATCGAGCGCAATGGCCGTGGCGCCACCGACGAGTGCTTGCGGTTCAATGGTATTCAGCGTGGAACGTGTTTGACTGACGATCGCTTCAGCTTCGCCCGAATCGGCTTCGGAGGTGGCTAATGTTGCATTGATCAGTATTTGATTGTCAACGACCTTCGCAGGCAGTATTGCCTGCCCTGGCCTGCCGTCCTGGCCGCTGTAGACGCTGACCGTATCAATGCCATCAATAGCCTGGAGCGTCTGCGTGACGATCTCTTGTTTATCGGGGCTGGTGATGACAACCATTGGCGTGCCGATGGCGGAGTTAAAATGCTTCTTTAAGACAGCCTGTCCATCAACTGCATCAGACTCGGCGAGAATAAGATCGGTTTGCGACACACCGTTTGCTTTTAGCTGTAATATACCGACACTACATATAAGCAGGAATACGACAGTAGCGATCCACGTTGTGCGAGGTCTCTTCGAAATAATAAGGCCGACTCGTTGCCACAGCCGGCTAATATCTTGGCTATTTTTTATTGTAGCTGCGCTAGTGTCGAGTTGGTACTTTGGTCGTGCTGGCCAAAATGAGCTGCGGCCGAATGTAATAAGCAGCGCAGGCAGGAATGAAAGTGTTGCTAGAAGTGAAAAGACGATGCCAGTTGCGGCGATCGGCCCCAGGCTTCGATTGGAGTTGAGGTCAGAAAATAAGAGACATAGTAGTGCTACGATGACGGTCAGTCCCGAGGCTATAATTGGTTCGAAGGCAGCCTTGAAAGCTCGCGCCATAGCTAACCATTTTGATTCGATGTGAATCAGAGCTTCACGGTAACGGGCTACAAGTAGTAGTGAGTAGTCGGTTGCGGCACCGATGACAAGAATCGATAAGATGCCTTGGCTTTGGCCATTCAGCTCGATCCAGCCCCATTTTGCCATCAAATAGACGATCAGGATGGCGCCGCAGAGTGCAAAGACGGAGTTGAGTAGAACGATAAATGGTAGCATGATCGAACGATAGACAAGGAGTAAGATGATAAACACGACTGCTAGTGCAACAATCAGGAGTATGCCGTCGATACCACCGAATGCTTTTACGAGATCAGCAGTTAATCCGGCTGGCCCTGTAACGTAGGCGCGCTGTCCTTCTGGCGTCGTATCATTCGTGGCCATGCGTAGATCGGCGATAACACTCTTGAGCTCGTCTCTGTTAGTGATAGGCACAATAAATTGCACTGCTTTGCCGTCAGTAGATGGTATTGGACCAGCTACAGAGGCGCCTGGCTGTACACCCTTGACTGCTTGAAGCTTTATGATGAGCGGTTGATAGCTGCGGTAATCAGCCTGGTTGATTTGTCTCTCCGACTCAATAACGACGATCGCTGGGATCGAATTTGAGTTTCGGAATTTTGTTTGGATTTCTTGCACCTTGGTTGATTGCGCACTGGCTGGCAAGAAAGCTGCCTGATCATTGGTTGAGACCGATGATAGTTTGCCAAATGTTGGTCCGCCGAATGATGCGATCGCAAGCCAGACGAGAATCAAGAGTGCGGGCGCTAGTCGGCGCAGCCATGTGTAGGCTTTTTGATGTGATTGTAATGATGAAAAGAATGAAGCCATATAAGCAGTATAGCGCACTAAAACGATACATTCCCTGCCGAGCATTACGCCTAAATAGAAAAAACGCCACTCAAAGGTGACGTTCTTTCTATGGTGATCTCATGGAGAATCGAACTCCAATTACCAGGATGAGAACCTGGTGTCCTAACCGTTAGACGATGAGACCGTAACTCGAACTACTTTAGCAAAAAATAGCTTAGTTGTCTAGCTTGCCTGACTGAGATTTTCGATGATGGCAAGAAGCTTCTTTGGGGTAATCTCGGCTTTAATAAGGTAGCCGTCGGCACGATATTGCATGGCCATGCGTGATTCATCATCTTGCTCAAAGTTAGTCATGACGATCACTTTTGAGTTCGGGATAAGGTCCTCTTTGTCGTTGCGTAGGGCATCGAGAATTTCAGTGCCGCGTCGTTCGGGGAGCATAACGTCAAGCAAGATAAGATCATATGGTTTGTTGCGTGCGGCAACAAGCCCATCGTTGCCATCAACCATCCAGTCGACCTCATAGCCAGCACGTTGCAGGCTACGAACATACATTTCTCCGATAAATCGGTCATCTTCGATACATAGAATTGTTTTTATTGTCATGGTTATCCTCGATACATTGAATGATTTTTGATCCAACCGCCACTAGTTTCGATCAGGCTTTCATTACTGTTATTATTTGCTTTTAGTTTTTCGGCTACGGTTGCATAGATAGGTAGGCTGAATGTAAAGACAGATCCCTCACCCTCTGCACTGCGGACGCTGACGTGACCACCATGCGATTCGACAAAGGCCTTAGTGATGTACAGGCCGATGCCTGTACCAGCGACGGTTTCACGTGAGCGGTGCGAGCGGTAGAATTTGTGAAATAGACTACTTACGACATTGCCTGGCATGCCGATGCCATGGTCCTCAACTGACACCTCGACGAAATCTCCCTTTGCAACAGCGGAGACGTTAACGGCGCCGCCTTCATTGCTGTATTTTATGGCATTGTCGATTAAGTTGCCAAGAACCTCACCGATACTGCCGCGATCGGCTGCGACGGTTGGGAGATCTGTTGCAATTGAGACGCCAAGCACACGGTTTTGAGCAGCGGCGCGTAGCTCCATGTCGTCTTTGATAGTGTCGTAGATGGTCGCAATCGACTCTTCTTTGAGGTGGACATTAAGGTGGCGACGATCAAATCGAGAAGCGTTGAGAATATTATTAATGTAGCTCGATAGACGGTTTGATGAGACGACGAGTCGCTTGAGAAGTTCAGCCTGATCGTCTTGGAGGACTGGTGCAAGTTCGTCTTCGAGTACATCGAGGTAGCCGCGGATAACGGTAATCGGGCCGCGTAGCTCGTGGGCGGCAAAGGCAATAAAGTCGAGATCATCCTCTTCGGGAATGTACTGATCGGTCCGGTTAAACATGGAAATGACAGTTTCTGCCCTACTCCCCTTTTGGTAGGTGGCAACGACATCGTACATGCGGCGGCCTTCTTCGCCTGGCAGTTTATCTGCGATGCGAGTCCACGTTTTTTCGGCATGAACGGCAGATTCTTCACAGTCATCAAGCCATTGATTGAGGTTTTCTGAATCGCTAAAGATGAGATCAAGTACAGCCTTGCCGTCTAAATCGGTATGAACGGGTGCTTTTTTATTGTTATAGATAACGTTACGATTTTTATCGAGTGCAACAAAGCCACAGGATGTGTTGTCGAGCGCAGTTACTACTAGGTCATCGGAGCTTGCTGATGCGTCTGTCGTAGTAGGCGTTGCGCTACCAAGTTCGTAGATTTTTTGCAGCGCCTCGCGAAAGCCTGACTGTGCGAACTGTTTGGCATTTGGATTGGGTGGCGTTGTGATTGTCGGCTCTCCGGCACTGTGCGTCAAAGCGTTCATGAGGTTTCGAGTCGGCTCCGTTAAGAGTGAGATAACAATCAAGTTCACTCCAATAGACGCCACGCAGATCGTTAAGAGTGCAAGGAGAAAGCCTAGGTTAGTAACGTCAAATACGCCAGCGATAATTAGCGCGCCGCCGACGACAAGTGTCGTGACGATCTGCATAGTAATCGTAAAGATAATTGAGCGTTTTCGAAAACGCGGCCAATAGTCTCGAATAAGGTGAGGTGTCGTGCTTGCCGCTACGGCAGGTGTTTCGTTTACTTCCATGAAACGTCTCCTGTGCCTGGTACGGCGGTAATCCAGGTCTGGCCACGGACGAGAGGTACGTCCTTGCCGGTTGCATCGCTAAACGTTATTTGGCTCACCTTATCTTTCTTCGTCCAGGTGACTGTTTGGGCGGTGCCATTTTGGAAAATAATCGCTTCTCCGCTGCCAATCGTTGCAATGGTCTCGTGGTGACCGTCTTCCATAGAGGGGTCTCTGGCGACTTTCATTGCTATGACGACACTTGGCGCAATCTGGCCATCTTCGCGGTCAAGATGCGGGCCTCCGGCTTGGGATCGAAGATAGTTATTCGATGCCTTGTCGTATGCGTAAGTGGTGTTATAGAGTGCGCTGCTAATATTAATGGTGATCGATGTGGCATCTGGCACCTCACTTGGCTTGCCGTCTACACGGCTAAAGCCAGTAAATACCGATTCGTTAAAGCCTTTTTGTGAATTGAGAGCATCAAGTCTTTCGAAACTTGTATAGACATTGTGTGGTGCATATCGATCAGTTGATCGCCAGTAGGCACTGCTATTGAAAAACTGATCGATATCGCGGTAGTTGCCATTGCGCACTTCATCGAGTGCGGCAGGACTGCCGCCAACATGAGCGACACTGGCGCTATAAGGTGCGAGCCAGTCAACATAGTACGGACGAATACTGCGTACAGGTCCGATGATTTGGGGTTTGTCTTGCTGGTGGAGCGTCAGGAAGCGTGTAATACCACCTTCGGCAACTGCTTCATAAACCATACCTGATTGCTTGAGGCCAGACTGTGGGCGTGCATCAGGGCTGTTTTCGATCATAATTGCAGTAACAGCCTGTTTCGTAGCTGCTTCATTATCGACGAGTAAGCCAGTCAGAGGCGAGTAATATTTTGGTGCTTCCGGCTTCGGAGCTGGTTTGGCAATTGGCGCAGGTTTCACCTCAGCTGGCTTCTGGTTAAGAAGAGCGTAGGTTGTAATGCCAGCTACTAAAACGAGAAATGCGCCGGCGATACAGAGACTGAGGGTTCGGTGTGAGCGAATCCATTGAAGAGAGTCTATAAGAAACTTTGGTTTTGTGTTAATTTTGTTCATGCTTACGGCTATTATAGCAGATCTTACAAGGGTATTTCAGCGGACTTGGTAGTTGCGCGAGACCAGCGTGTCGTAGGCATCTTTAACTGTTTGCGGAATGGCCTGTACTGATTGAAATCCTTGCTCAGCATATGTCTCCATGCGACTAAAGTCGCCAAGTGTTTTATAAGCAGTTTGCTTGTGCCCATGGGCTAACGAATAGACCTCGAGCGAGGTTTCCTCGTGGCGCGTGATGAACGTAGGCTGAGGGTGTGGCCATTGCGCCTCGGCCGTAGCGAGGAACCGCCGCGACATAAACGGCTGATGGACGAGAATGATCGTTTTAGGCGCACTTCCCTGTTTGTTCAATAGTTCTGCTGACAGTGTAATATTTTCACCAGTGTTAGACGCGTGTGGCTCACGGATAATGGCACTTTCTGGCACACCCTCGGCACGTGCAACATCGGCTTGAAGGTCCGCTTCCGTCTGCGTCATGCCTGGCTGTGCATGGCCAGAGAAGATAATGAGTGGTGCGAGCTTTTCACGGTAGAGCTTCGCCGCGTAGCGCGCAAGTTCCGTATTCTTGCAGCCTCCAACGATAATCGCGTCGGCTGATTCGAGCGGTGTCTCAATCGACATATAGTCCCAGACGCATTGAAGGAGCTGATCGTTACTCATGAGGGTAGCTACTTGCCGGCGCTAATAGCAGCGTCAAGCCGGCTCAGAACTGTCTCCTTGCCGAGAGCTGCGAGCGTGTCATTGAGGGCCGGGCTGAATGGCGCCCATGATACGGCAAGGCGGATAAGACTAAAGAGAATGCCTGGCTTCTGCTCAGTGGTTTCGAGGAGGCTATTGAGCGTATCCTGTATCGATGTCGGATCAAAGTCACTTGTTGAAAGTGCGTTCGATGTGGCTTCAAGGAGCTCGACAAGTTCCTGGCGATCAAACTTCTTGAGTTGTTTGTTGTCGTCAACCATTGACCAGTCAGGTGTTGGTTCCGAGAAGAAGTAGTCGGTAAGTAGCGGTAGATCAAGGAGTGTCTTGAGGCGGTCTTGTACAAGCGTAAGAATCTGCTTCTTCTTTTCTTCGCTTGCTCCAGCGGCAGATGTTGGCCAGAAATCGGTAACGCGAACATACAGATCATCGAGGCTTAGGAGGCGGATATGCTGACCATTAAGCCATAGAAGGCGTTGCTCGTCGAAGCGAGCTGGCGATTTTTGTACACGAGAGAGGTCGAACTTATTAATAAGTTCGGTAGTTGTGAAGATTTCCTGTTCGGTACCGTCATTCCAGCCAAGAGTGGCTAGGAAGTTCATCATTGCCTCGGGAAGGATGCCGTCTTTTCCGTAATCGAGAATGTCTTTAGCTCCGTCGCGCTTCCCTAGCTTCTTCTTGCCATCGATTGCCATAACAAACGGAAGGGTTGCAAGTGTCGGTTGTGCAATCTCGAGTGCATCGTAGAGGTTGAGGAATTTCGGCGTACTGCTAATGAACTCCTGGGAGCGAAGTACGTGCGTAATACCCATTAGCATATCGTCGATAATATGACAGAAGTTGTAGGTCGGGTAGCCGTCGCTTTTGATGAGGATAAAATCGTCGATTGCTTCTGGCCCAGTTGAGAGTTCTCCCATGACAGCGTCAGTCCATTTATACGCCTTTGGATCGGATTTAAATCGAAGTGGCTGTGAACCGTCCCATACTGGCGGTTGTTCCGGGCGATGGTCGCGGTATAAGAAAGGACGCTTTGATGCTTTAGCCTCGTCGCGAAATGCTTCAAGCTCCTCCTTGGTGTATGGATCAGCGTACGCGCGACCGCTGGCAATAAGTTTTTCAGCCCATTCCTTGTAGATCGCGAGGCGCTCTGATTGGAGGTATGGCGCATGTGGACCGCCCTTGTCTATACCCTCTTGCCAGTCAATGCCAAGCCAGTGCAAACTGGCTTTAATCTGGTCAATACTACCGGCAACTTCACGAACCTTATCGGTGTCTTCGATGCGAAGAATAAATGTGCCATTATTTTTTTGAGCGATTAACCACGCGAAGAGTGCGGTACGAACGCCGCCAACGTGCATGAAGCCGGTTGGACTTGGGGCAAAACGAGTACGAATAGATGTCATAGTATCTACTATTGTATCATTTATCGATCACTTTCTCGAGGTGGCTAGAGGCTTTTAGCGATATTGCCAATTTGGCTATTTGAAAGTGGTGCGTCGCCGTCGATGGTATAGAGAATACCGCCATTTACCCAGGCTGCGTTACCGCCGTATGCAAAGATCTTGAGTCCACGTTCGGTGAACGGAATGTAGTTCTCGCCTACTTTTGGTTTGACGTAATTGTCAAGAACGGCTTCGGAGTCGTAGCTGCTCTTTGACTGAGTGATAGTAAAATTTTGCGGTCCACCGTTAGCGGCAAATTTCATACTCACTTCACCTTCTTTATACGCAACGGCACCGTTGAGGCTATAGCCATCAGGGTGGTATTCAGGATATGAGGCATTGATGCCAGCCTGAGCAGCAGCGACACGTACGGATAAGCTTGGAAGATTGACATAGGTTAGGTAGCCACCAAGGAGTACGAGTGCAAGGCTGGCACTGGCGACATTCAATAGGCGTGGATGACGAGCCAGAAGTGATTTCTTCTTTGTTTCTTTGTGTTTCAAGGGTGCCTTTTCAAGAGCAGCTGCGATAGCTTCGTTCTTGATGACTTGTGATGGCGCCGGCTGATGAGATTTTTGGATAGGCTGCGAAGCTGGACGTGGTGTAGGTGCCTGCACTGGCTGTTGAGGTGCTACTACGGTGCGAGCAGTCTGAGCTTTGATGATGGCAGGATGGTGTGCGGACGGAGCAATGTCGCTCATGCGTGGCTGCTTTTTAGCAACCGGATGTGGCGCAAATTTAGAAATGGCCTGACTCCGTGCGATCTGCTGAGGCGCACGCTTGTGCGAAACTGGGTGCGCCTTAGCGATAGGCTTCTGGATCGTTTTTCGGTTAAGAGTCTGCGAACGTTGCGTCGCGTGATGAATACGCTGCGAGGCAGTTGCAGCTGATTTTTGCGCAGCGGCTACTGGTGCCGGTGTAGATTTAACGAAGCCGTCAAGCGCAAGGCCAGTGACTGCATCATATTTTCGTCCGTTAATAGTTACTGTGTGTGTTTCGCTCATCCTATACTCCCGTTTGCGTGTGCGTTCTATATCTACCAATAGTCAGCGTATTGCTTATGCTTCACGCGCTGTTATTTTCTATCTTAGGGAGAAAAAGCAAATTATGCAATAGTTTTTCGACTCTGATTATTGGTATAATGATAAATACAATGTATCATCCACCTTCAAAGCGTAAACAACTCACAACTCGTATCCTTATTTCGGCTCTTATGACACTGTCCGTTGTCTTACTTGTCGTTATCCTTATTTCGGTCGTCTTGGGCTACCAGTTTAATACCAAAGACGGTCGCATTGAGCAAACTGGTCTTGTCCAGCTCGATACGATACCTGGTGGTGCCACTGTCGAGGTAGACGGTAAGGCACTGAGCTCGAAGACGGTCACTAAAACGACTGTTCTCCCTGGCGCACATGAGTTTGTTATGTGGCGAGAGGGCTACGAGACGTGGCGCAAGGAGCTTACTATTCAGGCGGGTACACTTACTCCCCTTACCTATGCTCGGCTCATCCCTAAGGATCGTGCAGTTAAAGAAGTAGCGACATTCGCAGAACTGTCTAGCTCTCTTGCTTCACCATCAGGACGTTCAATGTTGTTACAGACGTCACCGAGCACACCGAATTTCATTTTGGCTGACCTGCAGAACGAACAATCTATCAAGCAGCGTACGCTAACACTACCAGCGGAAAGTTATAGCGAGGCCGCTACTCCTGACGTGACGCATAGTTTCCGTTTTGTCGAGTGGGACCAGGGTGGTCGCTATGTTCTCATCGCCCATAGTTTCAAAGAGACTACTGAATGGCTCGTGCTTGATACGGAAGACGCCGATAGAACAACCAATGTAACACGTAGCTTAAATATAGCGATCGATAGTGCTCAATTCTCTGGCACAAGTGGCAGCCAGCTGTATGTTCTTTCTGCTGGTGATATTCGAAAGATAGATGTTGCCGGTGGAACAATCTCTCGCCCATTCGCATCGAAAGTGGCGTCATTCGATCTGTACGGTAGCGATATTATCGCCTATGTATCTCAACCGGTTGCTGAGACGGGAATGCAATCTGTTGGTATTGTCCGCGAGGGTGATAAGGTGCCGCACGTACTTCGCACCGTCAAAGCAAGTAGTGAGGAGCCACTCCATATCGCAACGAGTCGTTACTTTAACGAAGACTATGTCGCGATCTCAGTCGGTGGTAATGTCGATATCCTAAAGGGTACGTACCCATCATCAACCGATGAGACGAACGACACGCTGAAGTCATTTGCTACGTTTACCTTTTCTCGTTCTGTTGAACATCTCACATTTAGCCACAATGGTCGCTTTGTTATCGCCCAGACTGGTGACCGATTTGTAGCCTATGATATCGAACGAATGTCACTACCGGGTGAATCAACGCTTGCTGGTGAGGGTGTAGCGGCAAAATTACGATGGCTTGATAGCTTCTATGCTTGGTCAGACCGCGGTGGTAAGTTAGTACTGCGTGAATATGACGGCTCAAATGAGTATGATATGGGTGCCGTTGCGACTGGATTTGACGCAACGTTCAGCCAGAACAATAGATACCTTTATTCAATTGGTAAAGTCGATAGCGGCTACCAACTACAACGCGTACAGATGATCCTACAGTAGACGTAGGACCGGGAGATGTCACTGCGAGAGCGTTGTTGCCCCAAGATCTCTTTTCCTGCCCTGGTCTTCTCTTTTTTATGCGATGGTCGCGGGCGGGATGTTTTGTTTGATGTTAGTAAGTGTATGAAGGTAACGGCCGAGTTATATTACTCATGCAGCGCAGCCAAGCTGCATGATGATATCGCTACTAGCGTCCGCCGCCGAAGAGTCGCTCAAAGAACGTCGGCTCTGTGCCAGGTATACTGACGGCTTTTGACGTGTTACTGGCAGCAGGTGCTGATATGGCTACATTCGGATCCGGACTAACCTGCTCGGCTGTAATAAGGAGTCGTTTTAAGGCTGTTCCAAGTGGAACACAGCTGACAAGTGTCAGAATAGGCTTATCAGTCGGATAGACAAGCTTACTGACTTCTTCGGGCATAACCACTTCCTTGGCCGTAATACTGTAGGTGTAGCGCTTGCCTTGGTAGTTGACGTAAATAGTATCTCCGGTTTGGAGTTTTTCATTTTGAGCGAAGATAAACTTATAATCACCATTTACAAAGGCGTCATTACTCGAGTGTCCGGCTAAAACGGTATTGCCAGTTTGACCCGGTACGCTGCTTGCGCCGGGAATACTAAAGTTAGCCACGCCCGTTTCCATCGCCTTCATCTGTGAATCATAGTCATTGCCAACGCCAAATGCAATCGGTGCCTGGACGTTGATCTTCGGAATAATCAGCAGTGGCTCAGCGCCGACGTTCGTTTGAACGGTCGGATCAACGATGATGTTTTGAGGCTCAATATTGCCTGGTACGATATAGGCCTGGACATTGGCAAATAGAATTTGATTGTACTGCAGGAATACAAACACTAGTGCGACGCCAGCAGCGGCTGAGATAGGAATAAAGTGGCGACTTTTTCTGATTTTGCTGGCTGATTCGGTAACTTGTTTTCGTAGTTTACTTCGTAGGTCGTTGAGTGCCTGTTGTTTAGACAACTCATCAGGTGCCTCGAACTGAGACGGCTCACTCTGTTGCACGGCCGGTTGCGACTGCTGCTGGGCGGTGAGTGCCTGCTGGGCTTGATGGATCTGGCCGACGTAGTAGCGCTCATAATACTTCTGGTAGTAGTCTTGCCATGCGCTGTGGTACTGCTTCCACTGTTCTGCCTGTGGCTGGGGTGTGGGCGTGTGGGTGCGTTCATAAGGGCTTTTGACAGCAAGAGTCTGTTGTTGAACTGTTGATTCTGTAGGTTGAGCGACAGGAGCTGTCTGCGCCGGAGCATCGTTGTTATAGATAGAGTCGATTTGATCGCGAACGATCTGAGCGGCCGCTTGCTGGCCGGCGGTATTACGATCAGTCCCTGCTCGTTCGTTTTGGGTATGTAAAAACGATCGCTGCGGTATCAGCGGCGTGCCCACTCGCCTTGTATCGTCGTTATCATCTGGTCTCATATATAGATTCCTATTACGATCTATTGTACAATACATTGGTAGCATCTGCTAAGACCATCTGCCGCGGTGGTGGAATCGGTAGACACGCTAGACTCAAAATCTGGTGAGCATTAGCTCGTGCCGGTTCAAGTCCGGCTCGCGGTACCAAAAAAGCCCCATCGTTTCGGTGGGACTTTTTTATTTAATAGCGAGTGAGCGACCCGTCTTTGTCGACGACGGCAATCTGGTTATCGTAGCGAATGAGATAACCGAGATTATTCTTTAGAAATGACGATTTTGTCTTTACTTCCTCGTTGTGTGACAACTCAAACGTTGTATCGGATCGTTGAGTGAAGTAGGCGATGTCATGTGTTTCACTCTTGAGATAGGTGCCGTTGTCCGCCCTATTTGATGCTGGAGTGGCTAGCTTATCGCCGATGCGCTGGTAGCGCTCCCATGTATCGAGAAGGACGCGCATTTCATTAAGTAGTCCGCTCAAGTTTGAGCGTAGGACACCATGACGCTTACCCAGTTCGCTTCGCAGGCGACTTGTCAGATTTATATGCTTGTTCAAGAAGCCGATGATTTCAGATTTTGTATCACTCGTTACTTCGCCGCAGATCATATCCGCGTAAACATTCATAAACGCAGCGCCCAGCATCGCTCTGAGTAGTTCGACGTGATCATCTGGGCTTTTTTGCCCTGTCTCCATTAACTCTTCTTCGTAGGCAATTACACGCGCAAGCGCCGCCTGGCCGTCATCGAGAAGCCCGAGGCGGTAATCGTCATGGTCATGCGACGGGTCATCAATCGTCAGTGCTGCCTCGATAAAGTTAGAGCCAGCTACTTGTGCAAGCTCGGCTTTTGTGTGCGTCGTGACGGCTATCTCTTCTTCGCGCTCGTTTGTGCGAGCATGAGCTAGGAGCGTATCTGAATCTACCTGCCCAATTGACTTGGGAAGTGCAAGATAGTTCTGATGTTCGAACGGCTGCGTTGACATAGTTGTATTATTATACAATAAATATAGCTCAAGGTAAACACTTACGCCGGCGTGGCTGGGGCTACGAGGCTGGCTGATACCGCTTCAAGGGGTTTTGCGGGGTGCCAGAGCCAATAACTTGCAGCTCTTGCTGCGGTGTTCCCTCTCCAGATTGCCATTGGGTTATCCCACTCGCTCGTGACAACCTGGCCTGCGCTCGCAATAATGATCGTATCTTTGTGGAGCACCTGGATGGCGATCGGATACGTAATAGTAAATTTATGCAGTGCATCGACAAGGTTCGTTAATTGCATACTGAATGTGAGAATTTTAGGATAGTAGACATTTTGAAATAGTTTTTGAAGCTGTGCGAATGACACGACGAGGAGTGTGTCTGGCCGATCGACAATCGTCTGGGAACTGTTTTTAATCAAGTCGACCGCGTCGCGGGTGATCGTCAGTGGACCGTTATAGTCTTTAAGGAAATTTTCATAGGCAATGGCCGTTTCGCTGTTGCGACCCGCATCGCCGATCATGAGTACTCCGGTCGACCACTGAGCCAGTGCCTCAAGCTCAGGACGAGCATCCTTTGCAAGACTGCCAGACGGGTTGGTGGCACCATAAAGCGTATCGGTGATTGTCGTTGGGATAGTTTTTTTAAGAACATCAGGTAGAAGTACGCGGACCTCCCCTACTCCTGATTTAAGCGCTACCGTATAGGCTTCGGCGACGCCGGCGAAGCCAAGCTTATTGCCACCAATAATACCAAGGCGTCCGGCTTGCGAGCGCTGTTCTGGCTTGCTCCACTCAATATCTGGGAAGAGTGGTTTATTGTTGGTTTGCTTTTTCCAGTATGCGGTGTCCACTGTGAGCGTCCTTTACTAATTCGTAGCTAGTGTTTTTTCGTTCTATGACAATTTTCCAGTCGTGTTCGAGAGCTTTTTCAAGCAGTTCGTACGTTGGATTAAAAGCGATAGGATTCTCTACTAGGCCTAGCATACCACTATCGCCGTTTGTGTCTCCAACTCCATAGCTATCCTTGAGCGTCAGATCGTGTTCCGTCATGAGATGTTTGACGATCTTTTCTTTACCCGTATGAGTTTTAACGATAGTGCCAGTGAAGAATTCTTCGCCGCGCTCCCATTGCTGCCCTACCCATGTATCAAAGCCATATTGTTTTGCGAACGGCTCGACTAATTCTTGTTGTGAGCCGCTTATCGCCATGATGAAGTACCCTTCGGCTTTGAGTCTCTTGATGAGATTTCGGGTGTAGACGTAGACGTTCTCGGCTTTCTTTTCGAGCACGCGCTGGACAGCAGTGTCGTAATCGGCGATACGCAACTTCGGCAAGTAGGAGTCGATGCTATCAGTCATAACTTTTTCAAACTCTTCAAAGGCATTGTCGTGGGCACGGTGTCGCCATTCGCTATGCTTGGCGGTTATTTCATCGGCTAGATTCGAAGGTACGACGCCCATTTTATATAGTTCATAAAAAACTTCGCGGTAGAGGCCGCTTCGAAATAGTGTCCCGTCAATATCGAATACTGCAAACTTACGTTTCATGGTTTTTTGAGTATATACTGGTTGCTTATATTTTGGCAAAGAAATACCCCGCGTTAACGAGGTATCTCCGTTATTGACGCAGGGTGACGATGTACTACATTTTAATCAGAATAGGCGGTTCGGTGTCGGGACGGCTCGGATGGGGGTTGACGACGTAGTGGCCGGGAATCTTCCAGTAGTTCGGAATGATTGTCGTACGCCTTACTTCGACGAGATCGTCAATCTGTACGTACTCACCTATTTTTACATCATTCCCGATCTCCACTCGATCGGAGATCTTTGAATATGATGCAATCGTCGTTCCCCTGCCGATGATCGTGTTCTTGCCGATCCGGACCGACAGCTTGATGTCGTTGTTGCCACGAATCTCAGTATTGCTACCGATGGTGGTTCCATGCGCGATTCTGACGGTATCTCCGATTGTGGAGTTGTCGCCGATCTGAACCTCGCTGGCAAGCTCGGTGTCATGGCCAATCTTGACCTGATCACCGATCACAATGTCATCTTCGAGCAGGCAGCCATCTTCGATAACAACCTTACTTCCGAAGACGACGTTGTCGCCGATCGTGACGTTGTTGCCGATTGTAATGTCGGCCGGGACGTCGACTGACGAGCCGTTGGCATTTTGATGACGCTTCGTTTCGTGTGCGGTGGTCAAGGTGACCATCTCCATTCTGTTGTAATGAGCAATCTACACTATTATAGCATCAATAAGTCTATAAGTCAATCTCGATACTGACAGGACAATGATCGGATCCGAGGATATCTGGATGAATTTTGGCGTCGACAATATGGCCCTTAATAGTGCTGCTTGCAAGCCAGTAGTCAATGCGCCAGCCGACATTTCGAGCGCGTGAGTTTGCCCAGTGGGTCCACCACGTATAGGCTGCTTCTTGCTCGGGGTATTTCGTTCGGAACGTATCAATAAATCCGGCGGCTTCAAGGGCATCGAAGCCAGCACGCTCTTCATTTGTAAAGCCGTGCTTGCCAATGTTTGGCTTGGGATTTGCAAGGTCTATTTCATTGTGGGCGACGTTGAGGTCTCCGCAGAAAAGAACGGGCTTTGTTTTCTCCAGTTCCTGAACATGCTCCAAAAAGGCTGGATCCCATTGTTTGTGGCGTAGTTCAAGACGGCTCAGGTCACCTTTTGAGTTTGGCGTATAGACAGTAACAACCCAGAAGTTGTCGAACTCAGCTGAGATTACTCTCCCCTCTTTAGTAGGGTCGCCGTAACTATCGTCGGCAAGACCGTACTTTTCAGCAATAGCATCGGTAAACCCGTTGATGACAGAATGGGGCTTTGTCTTGCTGAAAATGGCCGTGCCGCTATATCCGGCCTTGTCGGCGCTATTCCAATACTCATGGTAGTCGGGTAGATCAATCTCGACTTGTCCTTGTTTTGCCTTAGTCTCCTGAAGACAGAAGATGTCTGGCTGTTCTTTTTCGATGAAGGTGGCAAACGCGCCTTTATTGATGACGGCACGGATACCATTGACGTTCCAAGAGTAGAGTTTCATACCTCTATTGTAGCATGTGCGCTAGTTGACAGTATTTGGTAAAGATATTATATTATTCATTGTTCAATCGACGAAGGAGATGCAGTGAGCAGTGCCGATAAGGTCCAGAAGATTTTCTTTATTAAGGAGTCTGACAAGGACACGACGGTTTTACGAGAATTCGTCAGGCAGGCGGCACGGTCACCGATCGTGCTAAAAGAAGAGCTGGCGCTCGTGGCGTATGCCGACACAGCAATGACTGAGGCGGCGCACTTTAGCCCTCTTACATTGCCGAAGGGTGTCGACGTGCAGCTATTTGTAGTTCGTCAGCGCGGGCGGACCAAGACATACGGCGTTGACGAGTGTATTATCCAGCGCAAGGGCTGGCGGGTAAAGATTAACTTTGCCAAAGGAACAATCGAATACTATGCCCATGCGGCATATGTCCCGCCTCATGCGCCGACACTTGGCCGTTATGCGTACGCTTCGTAGCGACGCGCTTGTCGGTTAGAACATACCCGCCCCTGTAGTTTGGGGGCGGGCTTTTCTTTTCTAGTAGTTTTTTAGTGCGCGATTAGTGTCGCGGTCCTGGTCACGGCGTTTGATTGTTTCACGTTTGTCGTAGGTCTTTTTACCTTTACCGAGAGCGATAACGAGCTTAATGTGGCGACCTGCGGTTTTGAGGCGAAGTGGAACGATACTCATGCCTGTCTGCTTGCGCGTATAGAGATCATCGATTTGCTTGCGGTGTGCGAGCAATTTTCGAGCGCGAGTGTCAATCGAGCGTGCGCCAACCTTGCCTCGTTCGTTGAGCTTGAGGCTGAAGCTGGCATTATTAAGCCATAGCTCATCGCCCTTTATGGATACGAAGGAGCCTTTTAATTGAACGTGGCCATCACGCGCCGAACGTGTTTCTGGGCCAGTAAGTGCAATACCAACCACAAGTTCGTCATCGAGTGCGTAGTCAAATGAAGCACGACGATTCGTGATGACACTTGGTTTTTTGATTGGTTTTTTTGCCATAGCTCCCTTAATTATACCTTATGAGTACGTAGAAACGCCTATCTTGTCAATGACCGGCAGAGTTCGATAAGGATACGAGCGGATGATGTCCACGTGAACTGGAGGATGTGCTTTTTCCCGCTACTACTTAGCTGTTTGTACGTAGCTGGTAATGAGGCGGCGGCGACATGCTTTGCAAATGCTTGCGGATCATGAGGATTAAAGTAGTGCGCGCCCTCTCCTGCTACTTCGTGGAAAATTGGTATATCGCTAATGACAGCAGGTACGCCAAGGGCAAGTGCCTCGGCGACTGGAATACCGTAGCCTTCATCGAAACTGGCGGTGACGAGGAGGGCGTGCTCGGCAAGGAGGCTGGCGTAGTCCGCGTCGCTGACACCGTTATGGAAGATGACATTTGTATCTTTTGACCGGTGGCTTTCAAGCTCCGCTTGGCGTTCGGGTGTGATGCGGCTAAGAAGATGAAGCGTGTAATTATTTGGCAAAAACGCCATACCTTCAATAAGGGTTTCGACGTTTTTATAGGGCATAAATGAGCCCATGTAGATGAGTTCTGTTGGGGCATCGTCGGTCGGTTTTTTTGGTGCAATTAGTTCAGCTAATTTTTGCGGTGCATTAGGAAGAACGACAATCGGACGCTTGGTGAGTCGAGCTGCTTCAATGTCGTGCTTGCTTGTCTGACTGACGGTAGCGACAGTATCGGCGCTATTGAGTGTCAACCGCTGCGGCCAATAGCTCAGGTGGTAGAGTCGCCATCCCATTCGAACGATCAACGGCAAATTACGCGGCGGTGTACGATGACGATAGTAGATCATGTCATGTAGGGTCAGGATGAGTTTGAATCGTCGGCCAAAGCTGCCGATGGTTTGCATTGGCGAGAAGACGATATCTGGGCGATATTTGTTGAGATAGAGCGCGCTGAACGGTTCGCGCCATGAGGTTGGCGAGTGGAACATGATTGAGGGTGCGCCCGCCGGAAGAAACTTCAGCTGATCCTCGTGGCAAATAATAAATGTTGTATCGGGATGGAGTTCAATTGTTGCTTCGGCGAGTTCGGCGCCGAATCTGCTGATGCCGTCATGAAAATCTGTACGAATATAGCGAGCATCAAAAAGCAACTTCATATCTGTTATTGTAGCATAGACGGCCGTGGTATAATGGTTTGTATATGAAAATTCTGATTGCGTCGGACTTACACTGGCCGACAATTAACGGTGTTGCGACATTTAGTCGTACGCTCGCACAAGGACTGGCTGAACGTGGCCATGAAGTACTCGTAATCGCACCTAGTCAAACTGGTAAGCGCTCTAAGCAGGTTGACGGAAAATATATTATCGCTCGAACTGTTTCAGTTCCCTTTCCGTTCTACCAAAATTTCCGCATCTCACTAACACCGCAGCGTGAAATGAAAAAGATCATGGATGACTTCGAGCCAGACGTGATTCACATTCAGATGCTTATGTGGATCGGCCAGGCTGCAATGAAGTACGGCAACAAGAACGGTATTCCAATTGTCAGCACAAATCATGCCATGCCAGAGAACCTCATGGATAACCTCAAGCTGCTCGCCCCAGTAGCGCGTCCGATTAACTTCATGCTTCGCGAATATGGTCGTCGCTTCCATTCAAAATCAGACTGCGTCACGATGCCGACACAGTCGGCGATCGATATGTTTAATATCGATATGCCAAATCCAATGATTGCCGTATCCAATGGTATCGACCTGAGTCGTTTTCAGCCAGGACCAGTCGACCCAGCGATCTATAAGAAATTCCATCTCCCGATGGACCGACCGATCATTAGTTATATTGGCCGGCTTGATGCTGAGAAGCACCTATCTGTTCTTGTTAAGGCATTTGCACGAATTCACAAAGAGACCAACGCTCACCTGCTGATCGTAGGTGACGGCACTGACGCCGATCGATTGCATTATTTGGCGCGTGAATTGTCGATTATTTCACATGTCAGTTTCACAGGCCGCGTGACGGACGAAGAAATCACTGCCTTGCACCGCGTCGGTTCGGTGTACTGCATGCCGTCTCCAGCTGAGCTGCAGAGTATTGCGACACTTGAAGCTATGGCAAGTGGCCAGCCGATTGTCGCTGTCGATGCTGGCGCACTCCGGGAACTTTGCCAGGATGGCCGTAATGGGTACTTGTGTACTCAGGATGACGACGAACAAATCGCTGAACGACTAAAGCTTGTATTGTCCGATGAGCCGAAGCGTAAGGAAATGGTTGCCGAAAGCCTGGCAATTGCAGCCACGCATGATATCGAGCATACGCTCGACCAGTTCGAAGAAATTTACCAAAACATTCTTACCTAGGCGAGGAAGTCATTGATCGCACGAGCGGCTTCTGATGCTGTTTCATAGTGGACGAGATGTCCGACATTCCCTATCTCGTGGAGTGTTGCGCGAGGCAGCGTAGCCTTTAGGTGGTATTGGCTTTTGATTGGGGCGATGCTGTCCTCTGACCCAGCGATCAATAGCGTATCATGGGGAATGTTCGCCGCATCGTCGACGACTGTCCGACTGATCGAGGCTTTGTAGGCTTCGCGTAGCGTGCGTGTATCGCTGTAGTGAGTCATGTACTCTTTATGCGTGGCATGGATTAATTGACGTTCGCTAGGATCTTTTGTTTTTGTCATGACGACACTACCGAGTAGAAGCGGTAGATGACCATCGAAGATGCGTCGACCAGCTTTTTCAGGAAGAACGACACCGCCGATCCAGTGATACAGGATGCTGGGGCTGATAATGAGTCCGCTCAGTCCTGACATGGGATTCTTTGCGATTGGATTTATTAAGATAAGTTTTGAAATAAGCTGAGGTTGCGTAGCGGTGAGTCGTCCGGCGATGATACTGCCCATCGAATGGCCGAGGAGGATAGTTGGCTCAAGCTTGAGCTGTGTAATCATCTTAGCAATCGCATCGGCGTAGCCATCAATCGTATGCGGACGTTCGGTCATTGGCGATGATTCACCAAAGCCAGGAAGATCAGGCACGATAAACTGGTAGCCTGGCAGGTGTTCAATAATACGCTCGAGACCATGATGGGTGCCCCGGTAGCCGTGAATGACGACGATAGTCGGAAGAGACTTTTTTCCATAGGTCCAGATATGGACATTACTCCCGAAGATAGGCAGTTGGCGCATGGTTGGTGTGAGGTTCGTAGAGATGACGGGATGTTTCATAGTATGCGTCTTAGTATAGCATCTGTTAATTCTACCTCTGTTCTGCTACACTGGTACAGATGATCGCTGATATTACCGTTACTGAAAAGAGCTTTGGCCCGAAGGTCCTCATGAGTGGGATCAAATTTAGTATCGATGACGGCGAAAAAATTGGTGTGATCGGACGCAATGGTGTTGGTAAATCAACGCTGTTTGGTATCGTGACTGGCATGGATAAGGACTTTACGGGTGAAATTATTTTCAAGCGTGGCACCGTCGTAGTCGCGACCCAGCAGGAACACCATGATCTTGATGATACGACTGTACTGCAGTATGTTCTTTCCGGCCTTCCGGAGTATGCCGAGCTAAGTCATATTATTGAAACCTACCCTGAAACTATGGGTGATGACATGAAGCTGATCGAAGAGTACACTCAGGCGCTGATGCGCTTTGATGACAAAGGCTTCTACCAGATCGAAGAACAGATCGAACGCGAACTTGATAACTTCCAGCTCTCTGGTATCGCACACCGTCAATTCACTACTCTCTCAGGTGGCCAAAAACGACTAGTTGAGGTTGTAAAGGTTATGCACTCTGATGCTCATCTCGCACTTGTCGATGAGCCAACTAACCACATGGACTATGTTGCGAAGGCGCAATATGTTGAGTGGATGAAAACTGCCCGCGAAGCAATGCTTGTTATTACTCACGACCGCGACGTTCTTAACGAGGTCGATCGAATCATTGAACTCAAAGATGGTGAGAGCGTGAGCTATAAAGGTAACTACGATGCTTACTTGAAACAGAACGCCGTCAGCACCGGTACACAGATGAATGACTTTGAGATGATCGAAAAGCGCATCGCAAACCTTAAAGTGAAAGTACTTGACTATCAACGTCTAAAAGAAAAGTCACGCAACCCAGGCACAATCCAGAAGTTTAAGCGTCTTGAGGAAGTGAGCCGTAAAGAACTAGCTGAGCTTCAGGCGAAAGAAAAACCTACGTTTTGGATCGATAAGGAATCTGCCGCAAATCTTAACTATAAGGTTGCCGCGCAGTACGACAAGTTCAAATCAAAGAATATCCGCATGAGTCTCAAGAATGACGAGAGTCGTTCAAAGCACGTACTCGTAAGCGCGAAGACGCTGAGTCTTGGCTACGGTGATAGCGCGCTGTTTGACGGTGTAAATATCGATCTTCGTGAAGGTGAAGCACTCGAAATTCGTGGCCGTAACGGTGCCGGTAAGACGACCTTGATTAAGGCTCTACTGGCTGGCGCTGTTCCTGGTATCGATAAGGATATCAAGACATTTGATGGTGAGATTACGCTTGATAAGCAAATTCGTATCGGTGTCTACGAGCAAGAAGTAAAGCCAACCTACTTCGAGCTTAGTCTTGAGGATGCGATTGAGCGAATGTATCTTGATCGCGAACTATCGATTTCGACGACAAAAGTACGCGGTCTGCTGAGCGATTACCTCTTCAACGAAGGAGACGGCAAGACGCCGATCAAACGTTTGTCAGGTGGCCAAAAGGCTCGATTTCAGCTCATCTCGATGCTTGCTAATGATCCACAGCTGCTCATTCTCGATGAGCCAACTAACCACCTTGATTTGCCAAGTATCGAAGAGCTTGAGACTGCTCTGGGTAAATACTCAGGTGCAATCTTGTACGTTAGTCACGATGGCTACTTCCGCGACGCGGTGGGTGGTGAATATATTCAGGTCGGCAAAGCCTAATTTCTGTAAGCTATAAAAATACCACTACGAGTGTAGTGGTATTTTTATATGTAAGGAGCTGACTGCTAGACGGCAGGCTCAAGATTATTTGCCTTAATGGCCGCGGTGAGCTTTGGACGGTCGAAGCCAAGAATGATTTCACCCTTGATGTCTGTGACGGGTACGCCTTGGTAGTTACCGCCATTTTTTGCCATCAGCTCAGCGTAGGCCTCTTTATCGGTTTCAACGTCTTTAGCGACGTAAGGAATGCCGAGCTTATCGAGCCATTGCATTTCAGTGTGGCAGAATGCACACCAGCTTGTGCTGTAGATAGTGATATCCGGTGTTGTTGTGTCGCTCATATAATCCCCTTGTTAATTACTATACATTATACACTAAATATTTTGATTGTACTATTTGGACGAATGACCTTATAATTTAACCATATGCGCCTCAAGACTAACACTGGCTTTGCACTTCCAACTGTACTTATCGCATCCGTCATTCTTTTAACGGTGCTTCTGACATCAGTAACGGCAGTAAGTTCTATTCGAACGTCGCTGAACGAGCAGTACTATAACCAGCTTGCAAGCGAGGCGGCTGAGTCCGGGATAGCAATGGCCGAAGCCTGCCTAAAAGCAAATAACTATATTCCTACCTGGGGAGCTGGCGCCAGCGGCAAGCCACTCCGCCCTAACACAGGCTGCGCCGGCGGCGACCCCTGTACGAGTGGCGCCAATTGTTACGTATTGGATCGAAACGGCGTGCAGACATCTTATGTGGTAGAGGCTCCAACTCAGTATGCAAATTCCCAGGCAGTCTCTGCAACAAGTACTGTCTCTCTGCTTCGTACATCAAGCAGCACTCCGTGGCGCATTTACAGTAATACGAGCGTTGGCCGTATCGGCACTGATATTAACTTCAATAGTGTCACGTTCGGCTATAGCGCCCAAGCTGGCGGTGGTGCTTTTTTTGCGACTCTCGCTGCCGACGGCACGCTCAAAGCGACGGGCAATAACTATTTCGGACAACTCGGCAACGGCACGACAACCGCGACACTGACGCCAACTAGCTTCATGCTTCCGTCGGGTCAGCGTCCCATGAGTGCTTACACTAATTTCCTTTCTGTTGGGAAGAATCTTTTTGTTATTACTGATACAGGTGAAGTATACGGAGCGGGAGAAAACATCTATGGGCAACTCGGTGACGGCACGACGATAAGCCGCTCCACTCCCGTGCGGTTTAGTTTACCCGCAGGAAAGCAAGCGAAGTTCGTTGGCGTACTTGGCCACTCTACGTTCGTAATCACTACGGATAACTACGTCTACGCTGCTGGATTCTGTGGCGGTGGCGTGCTCGGCACTAACTATACTATTGCAGGCTGTACGAACCGTACCTCCCCAGGAGTGGTCGCATTACCTACGCCAAATCCTGCAGACCCAAATACTATTCCGA
>RCUJ01000091.1_pt1 | contig 48738 bp, 29 predicted proteins | sample 2166321 | NCBI WGS metagenome assembly RCUJ01 (sample SAMN09932808, study PRJNA488358) | compost metagenome | feature: garden; material: soil; isolation source: compost soil in an enriched community after 118 h of incubation | place: Germany: Experimental Botanical Garden Goettingen | collected... | reverse complement strand
AAATCTAGGCTTTACATCCAATTTTATATCCATAATTTCCATTGGGTGACTACCTGCAAATTCGAGTGATATTGACCACCCAATTCCAATTTATAGTGACCATTGAATTTCTGTGCTTTTTATAAGTAATAATCTAATCGCAATTAATTGATTTTTATTAAAATAAATGAATTTTTAAAAATGGATTGGTTACTAATTTGTACTAGTCTATTAAAACTGGATTTAGAATATTGGTCAGACGTTTACTTTCTTTATCTATCCAGTAAAAGGTTTGCTTGAAGAATTGTTTTTGTTGTAGACTTAATACTTTGTATTAACTCCGTTGCTGATAACAAATATCTGAACATACTGAAATAATGCCAAATTATAACCAAAAGAATGTCGTTGATAACGGTTGATTTGGTTAAATGCTTCTTTTAGGTCCAGACCTCTTCGCTTTAGTTCAATGTGAACCATTGGCAAACCATTTATCAGCAGGGTTACATCTTAACGGTTTTTATATTTGCCATCAATAGTGACTTGATGCGTTACCTGAAATTGATTTTGATACCAGTTCTCTATATTGATGAACTCAAAATTTAAGTTATCACCGTTATCTCTAACGATGTGTTGTTTATTCCTTAGATTTTTGGCTTTTTCAAACACAGAACCTTTACTTAGAATATTCAAAACCCTTTCGAATTCAGTTACTTAAAATTTATCATTAGCAGTTTTTAGAAGTGCTTGTCGATTGTAAATTTCTAATTGATGCTATATTTGTTACAAGTTAATTTTCGTCTTTTAAGAGTACTAAACCGTATCCCAGCTTTTGAAGTTGTACAACTAACTGGTCTTCTAATACTGCTTCGTGTTGTTTTGATATTAGTTAAAATATAACTGATAATGTTCTTCTATTTCTTTTACTTCTTTTTCAGTTAATACCGAAAATTCTTTTTCTAATGCTCTTTTAGAAAGTTTGCCATTGTTTTGGTCTAAAAAGCGGATGAGTAAGGCTACCGTTTTATCTGGCATTTGAAAAATATCATCTAAATAACTTTTCATTTCATCATACTTTTGAAGATAATCTACTTCTTGCGGAATAACATTTTCAATAGTGTCGTTTACACAATCATATAAGAACTCAGCTTGTTTAGTAGCATCAAAATAGCGATAAAAATCTATGGTATCGTTTAGAACTTCAATATTATTAGACTTCGTTTTTTTCCATTCGATGAAGTCTAATAGCGGATGCGAATAGGATTCTAATACTGTTCTATAATCATCAATATGGTTCAAAATTGAAGCTGATACAGGAAAAATAATCCCTTGTTGTGCAAACTGCATTTTGGATAAAATATGATGTATCAAATAACGGTGAATTCTCCCGTTTCCATCAACAAATGGATGAATGAAAACAAAACCAAAAGCTATTGTTGCACCAGCTAATACAGCATCAAATTTTGATTCTTCCATTTTTTTATAAGTCGCAAACAAACCATCTATTAGGAAATCGATATCTTGCCATTTAGCCGAAATATGTTCTGGAATGGGGTCTCCTGTTGTACGTTCATGTTCACCTACAAAACCACCTTCTTTTCTAAAACCCATTTCCACAAAACGACTATTTTCAATTACTATTTGTTGTAAACGAATTAGTTCTTCTTTGTCTAAAGGTTTCGAACCTGCCTGACCAATAGCTTTTCCCCATCGTACTGCACGTGTATTAGTTGGGGTTTCTCCTTCTATAGTAAACGATGCTTTGGAATCTTTTAACAACAAAAACGCTGATGCCCTATGCAGTACATCTTTATGAATTGCTTTTAGATAGCTATTCTTTTTATTAGAAAGGTTTTCGTTGATATAGTTTGTTAATTTTTCTGTTTTAAAGATTAAAGGACAAAAATCAACGGTTCCAGGCAAATTGTTTTTGATACGGTGTCTGCTGGAATTGGTACTTGTTGATAATCCAAATTGGATATCTTCATCTATTATAGTCACAAAGTTTCCTTTGTCTAAGTCAGGAATTGGAAGTGTTTTTCCTGACAGCCATTCATATAAAAACCAAATTTTATGGCTGTACTGCCCTTGTGGTTCTATTTGAACTAAGCTTATAATATCTTGTTCGGTAAGCGTTTCAAATAGTTTTTTAAAGAATAATAAATTAACGCCTTCGTATTTTATAGCAAATACAAGTTGCTTGTACAATGTATCTTCTGGCTCATGTCTTGAGGTTAATACTTGCCAGTTTTTAGTACTATATTGACGTTTTTTAGAGCTAATAAGTGTAAGTTGATTGGGTAATGGCATTGATAATGAATGACCTTCAATTATGGCTCCATATCCTACCAATGTTCCTTCTTCTGGTGCTTTAATACCGTGAAAAATACTTATTTTTAGTGAAAAACGCTTATTATCCATATTTTAAAGTGAAAAATGATTATTCAAAAATAGTGAAAAACGCTTATGAATAGTGAAAAACACTTATAATTTTTAATTTTTAGACAAAACACTTATTTGGTATTGTCTATTCATCTTAATAATTTTAATTTCTTTCAAAAAGATGTAACTCTAATTCGGCTATGGATGATTAAGGCTTGCTGGGTGGCAAATTTTTGGCTACTTGAATAATTCTAAATTCCTATATAGTGGCCATTTTAGTCCAGAGAGTTGGATTAGGAACTTTGTAAGTAGTCCAGTGATTTCAATAGGATTTGATTTTAAATGTTACCACTTCGCTCATTCTTTAAAAATCCGTCTTACTTCAAGAAATTTTTCAAAAGAAAAAGCGGAAGCAAAGAAAGCAAGAGGCCGAGTGGCGCCTACAATAGGAGTCCCGAAGGGAGGGCAAGGGAAGTGTGGCCTATTATGCGTGTGAGCTGTTGGGGAGCCGCTATCTTAGTTGCCCTTTTAGTCCGTTTCGAATGAAAATGTGGGTCACTTCTTTGTCTTTAGATTACTATCGAAGTCTTGAAATGACATATTTTTTTAATTGAAATGACATTCAGTTCGAGAAGTGGGAAATGATAATATAGCTTTAAGTGATAATGATTTGTACTGGTCATCGCCCATCATAATCTATAAACCGTCAAAGTCATTTGATTTTATAGTTTTTCTATGGTTCGAAAGATTAACTACTATTTTATAAACTTCGACAACTATTGAAATAAGGTAATTGTGACAAATGAGGCAGTTTTTTGATACAAATGGACACCATGACATAACGAAGTTTTAAGGAGGTTTGCATATGCAATTTTTTATTCATGATAAGCTGAATTGAAAAGGTGTTTTTAAATATTTGATATTAACTTAATTTGTTGAAAACGAACTAAATCATCATTTTAATTGAAGTTTTATTTGGGGTAATAAGTTCTTCACTCTCCGCCAGAGATGAGTAAGGATTTTTAAACTATAGCAAACATCTACTTCATTGTTGTGGAGTTTTGGTAAAAAGGAGCTGAAGTCGATATCGGTCCAATATACTTTGAGCATGACAACTATTAAAATTGACTGGTTAAATCTAAGTTAGTTTGCTTTTAAACTGGGGAGATACGGGTCTCCCTTGTTCCCTTTTTATTGTAATTTCCGGATTTGGTTCGTAAATAACGATTTTAGTTTAGAATCTAAATATTGGTTGCCTTAAATAAGGTTTACGATAAAAAAGTTGTTTTTAGTGGACCAACTTATAAGTCAATGGAAATAAAAGATAAAAAAGTGGTTTTAACATTTGAAAATTTAGGTGCTGGATATAAGCTTTTATACCTTTTTTGTATTGTAATCAGTCGTTTTACTCTAAAGAAGTATTCTTTATAAATTAATTTTAAGCTAATAAATGAAAACAGTAATAAACCAAAAAATTAAACATTTACTAATAGTAGTAGGGGTTTTTGTCCTTTCTGTACTAAATGCAAATTCCCAGTCATTATATGTGGGAGCTAATTATCATCCTCATGATGATAAGAATATTGAAAAAATTAAAAACGATATCAAGCTAATGAAGTCAGCCGGATTTACCTCTGTACGCTTGGGACATTTGGCTTGGGACAGTTATGAGCCAGCCGAAGGTCAATTTGATTTTGAATGGTTTGACAAAGTTATGGACTTGATGAATGAGGCAGGAATTAAAGTGATTTTGGATATTGCCGTACGTCCTGCTCCTATGTGGTTGCATCACAAATTTCCATCAATAGACGTTGTTGATAAAAATGGCAATGTGCAATATGCAAACCATCGTTATATGGACGATATTGGAGATCCAAATTATCAAAAATATGCATTGAGATATACAGATGCAATTTCAAAACGATATGCAAAACATCCGGCATTGTTAGCTTTTGGAATTGATAATGAATCGGGTGACGGTCCAATTTCTTATTCAGAAACAGTGAAACAAAGATTTATTGCTTGGGTAAAGAATAAATATTCAAATCTGGATACTTTAAACAAAGTATGGGCTAGCCATCGTTGGTCGAGAAGATTTAACCAGTTTGAGGAAATAGGTCTTCCTGTTGCCGCTTATCCTAATGATGTGCCGGAAAGAATGCTTGATTTTAGACAATTTATTTCAGATGAAGTGAATCAATTCCTTTTAAAAGTAATAGACAAAGTAAATACCAATGCGCCAAATGTACTTACCAATACCAACGCATGGTATTTTAGCCCATTGAAATATTTTGATTATTCAGAGATAGCTTATTCAGGCAAGATGACTCGTCATGGTGAGGGTTTTTATCCAGGAAATTCATTAACAACTAATTGGGGGGTTATGAATTCTCTATTTGGAATTTCCCGTATTCAATTTGAAAGCAAAAATCCTTTCTGGTGCAGTGAGTTTACTACAATGACAGCCGTTCCCAATTCTATTCGTAAATCGGCTTATGCCACTCTTATGTATGGCAATCAAATGGTGTGTGGCTGGACATGGCAAAGTATGTGGTCTGGAGAAGAACAATATCTGCAAGGAATGCTTGATTGGGACGGCATCCCAAATCGTAAATATGATGAATACAAAAAAATTGCGACCGAGTTTAAAAAAATAGAGAAATTTTTCCCTTACAAAGATCAAGCCGAGGTTGGGTTAGCTTTCTCTTTTCCTAGCCTGATAGCAAGTAGTTCATTCCCAGAGCAACAAGATAATCAGTTACAAGCTTGTTGGGGTTTATTTTACAATCGAAACATGGATGCTCGGGTAGTTGAGATTCGCAAAAGTACGTTAGGTTATAAATTGCTTTTAATACCAGGAGTTACTGTCATGGATGAAGTTACTGCTGCTAAGATTCGTGATTTTGTAAAAAATGGAGGAACGGTAATTATGACCAGTAATTCAGCGGTAGTTGACGAGACAGGAAAAATTTTTGCGACAACTCGTCCAGGTCGACTAAGTGATGTCTTTGGGATACGAATTGCAAGTTATGAAGAAACAGAAACTCTAAACGAAATATCCAGAAAGTCATTCAAAGGTAAAAGAATGGGAATATCTTATAAGGGAAAAGAGATCACATCAGAATCTGCCCGATTTGATGTTATAGAGTCTAGGGGTGCAAAAATACTTGGAAGTATTACCAGCCTAGATAAAGATTATCCAATTATTACTTCCCATAAATATGGCAAAGGAAAAGCAATCTATGTTGGTCTGCCTGCAGATGGAAGTGTACTTAATCCCTTGTTGGATGAACTTATAGATGAATTAGGAATTAAGAAAGGACCTGACGTACCTTTGGGTGTAATGGCTAGACAAATAGATCAAAAACATTTGCTATATTTGAATATTAGCGACGAGCCAAAAGAGATACAAATGAAAGGAAAATCCAGAAGTGTCCTTTTTGATAAAAATTATGATGGCAACTTTACAATTGCTCCTTATGAACCTGAGTTTATTGAAATAAAGTAGTATACAAAACACTCCGGATGAGAGCAATAAAAAACACTTATCAGGAATGTCGTTACTATAAAAATTTTTGGAAAAGCAAAGTCCTTAAAAAAATACAGAACAAATTGAGCGAAAATAGTATCCATCCCCTCTGATTTTCCATTGTGCTTTTAGTATGAAAAAAAATATAAGACAAACTTGCCTACACATACTGGTACTATTTTGGATTGTTTCTTTGCAAAATATTATAGGGCAGTCCTCCTATGTATTTCATCATTTAGGAACTAATGAAGGCCTCTCAAATAATAATGTGAAGACAATCCTTAGAGATAGTTACGGATTTCTTTGGATAGGCACAGAATCTGGGCTAAATAGATATGACGGATATGGATTTAAGGTTTATGCAACACATTTGGGTATTTCTAATACCCTTTCTTCAGATGATATATTAGAACTTCAGGAAGACGGCTTAGGGAATATCTGGATAGACTTAGGATATGGATACATGGTGTATAAAAGAGATAAGGATCACTTTTCAGACACAAAACTCCTGTTGCTTAATCTGGGAATAGAGTTCGAGCCTAACGCTAATGTTTTTGTCGATAATAATCGTAATCTCTGGGTAATAAACAAAAAGAAAATATTTTTTTATAATATTAAGAAAAAAAAGACTTCTGTATTCCAACTAAAAAAGACTTTAAAAGACATTACGTCTATCACTGATAGTGATAAATTTCTGTATACAATCCAAAATTCCGGGGCTTGCTGGAAACTGAATAAAAAGTCAGGAGTTTTGACATTAATAGAATTACCGGATTTTATAAAACAAAATGCTGTTAATGCCAGTAACACAATTTATGTAGACAGCAATAATGGAGTGTGGCTTTATTCGGATAAAAGCGAACAGGTATTTTATAAAAGGAATTCAATCGAAGAGTGGAAAAGATTGGAATTAACTTCAGGATTAAAAACTCAAAGTAATAAGATAACAAGTATTATCGAAAAACAACCGGGGCAAATTTGGATAGGAACAGACCACAAAGGATTGTTTATATATGAAAAAGGAAAGGATTTGTTTAAAAATGTAGTATCTAATCCATGGCTTGAGACAGGCTTGTCATCTAATAATGTGGAGTGTCTATACAAAGATAATAACGAAACTGTCTGGCTTGGATACAATAAAAAAGGACTTTCGTTTTATCATGAAAGTTTCCGGAATTTTTTTAATTTCAGACATTCGGAATGTTCCGATATTATTTCTATAATGGAAGATCATCATGGAAATATTTGGTTGGGAACAGATGGAAACGGATTATGGATAAAAGATAAAAACTCAGAGACAGTCCGGAGACTTCCTGTTCCAAATGTTGCTATAGTTTCTATACTGGAAGACAAGAAGAATCGTATTTGGGTTGGTACGTTTCAAAAAGGTCTTTTTTGTTATGAAAACGGCCGATGGAGCCAGTATACTACTAAGAACAGTAAATTAACCAGTAACAATATTTGGAATTTAAAAGAAGACAGGTACGGAAATGTATGGATAGGATCATTAGGCGGAAAAATTCTGGTATTACAAGAAGACTCCGATAATTTTAATTCGGTGACCACACCATATGACGATATTTTTTTCGTGCAGGATATGTTTTATGATGGTGGTGATAAAATGTATATCGGCACTGTATACGGTGTTTTGGTAATTGATATTACGAATTACAAAAAGACTATATATTATGGCAATAAGAAAGGAAATCAGTCTTTTATCCAAAATCAAATTTCGAATATTTATAAAGATAAACGTGGTATTATATGGTTAGGTAATAATGATGGACTAATGATTTGGAATCAAAAAAAAGACACTATTTATTACTTTAACAAAGAAAATGGATTATGCGATAATTCAATTAAGGGGATAACAGAAGATAATCTCAATAATATATGGGTAACAACAAGTAATGGCCTTTCAATATTAACTGTTACGTCAGCATCAAATGGAGAATTTACTTTTTCAAGTAAAAATTACTCAGTTAAGGATGGTCTTATGGATAACTATTTTAATAGCCGGGCTGTTTGCAAACTGCAAGATGGAGATATTCTGTTTGGCAATGTAGAGGGATATACTATTTTGAATCCGAATAAAATGTCTGAAAAAGACCAATCTATGCCAAAAGTAATATTTACGGAATTGACAGTTGGTAATAATATTATTCAGGTAGACTCCTATTATGATGAGCGAAAGTTGCTTGACCACCCAATGCAATTAACTTCCAAATTGTATTTCAATCATGATGATAAACTTATTTCTCTGCAGTTTACCACAGGAGATTTGTTGAATGCTGATAAAGTGAAATACGTTTACCAGATAGAAGGCTTTGATACGCAATGGGTATCAACCCAAAAAAATAAAATAGTTATATCCTCTCTTCCTACGGGTAATTACAGACTTTTAATAAAAGCATGCAATAGTGATGGCGTTTGGAGTAATGTCCCTACAGAATTATTTATCAATGTAATGCCTCCTTTTTATTTTTCAATTTGGGCTTTTATCATATATACGATTTTAATTATTGGTGCGCTGATATTTTTTGTTGTTAAAACAAAAGAAAAGCATCTTATAAAACTGGAACAGCATCGTATCCAAGTGGATCATGAGAAGGAAATACTGATTAATGAGATAAAGTTAAGGTTTTTTACCAATATTAGCCATGATTTGCGTACACCACTTACGCTGATTATTACCCCATTGCAAATTTTATTGAATGATGTGGCAAACCAAAGTATGAAAAAAAAGCTGAGTGTTATGTATAAAAATGCACAACAGCTAATGGCATTGATAAATTCGCTGCTAGATTTTCATAAACTGGATGTTGGGGTAGAAAGGCTGAATTTAAAATCCGGTGATTTTATTATTTTCATTAATGAAATTTACACTACATTTTGTGTTTATGCAGAAGAACGTAATATTAATTTGCGGTTGTTCTGTGATATGGAAAGTCTCGTAATGTCATTTGATCGGGATAAGGTTCAAAAGATTCTCTCAAATATACTTTCAAATGCATTCAAGTATACCTCAGATGGAGGGACAATCAGTATTCATATAAAACACGCTAACGATAATGTTTGTGTTAGTGTTTCAGACACAGGGAGAGGTATTAGCAATAAAGATAAAAAGCATATTTTTGAACGCTTTTATCAGGCTCAGCAAGAACAGGAGAAAACTGGAGCTGGTATAGGATTACACATTGTTAGCGAATATGTCAATCTTCATGGAGGAACAATAAATGTTACAGACAATGTTCCTCAAGGCAGTATTTTTACCTTCCAAATTCCGATCAAAATGGTAGATTTAGATGCAGAAGGAGAATATTTAAATGAAAATATTTTAGACGAATTTGCTACTGAGCAGGAGGAAGAAACTAAAAGGGGTTCAAATAAAAAAATATTATTATTTGTAGACGATAACAATGATTTTTGTGAGTTCATTAAAGATAATCTTGATGATGTATATACGGTTATAACTGCCAATAATGGAGAAGAGGCTCTGGGATTGCTGCAAAAGTTTAATGTAACAATTATTGTGAGTGATGTAATGATGCCTGTTATGAATGGAATAGAACTTTGTAAACAGATAAAAACAAATATTCAATGGTCTCATATTCCAGTTATTCTATTGACGGCACGTACCGCGGAAGAATATATTATGGAAGGCTTGGAACTGGGTGCGGATGATTATATAACTAAACCCTTTAATTTTGACCTACTAAAATTACGCATTCAAAAATTTGTAGAATGGACTGAGAAAAGCCATTTTATGTTTAGTCAAAAATTAGATGTTTCTCCGGCTGAAATTACCATTACCTCCTTAGATGAGGCCCTTATAGAAAAGGCCATTAAAGTGGTGGAAGATTATATAAGCGACACTGATTTTTCTGTTGAAACGCTTAGTGTAGCCTTAGGTTTAAGCCGAGGTCATTTATACAAAAAGTTAATTGCCATAACAGGAAAAGGACCTACAGAATTTATTCGAACAATCCGATTGAAACGTGGACGCCAACTTCTTGAAAAGAGCCAAATGCAAATTGCCGAAGTAGCATATGAAGTTGGGTTTAATTCACCGAAAAGATTTGCCAAGTATTTTAGAGAAGAATTTGGTCTTTCTCCTTCGGAGTATTTACGTATTTATAAACAACAATAATATATCAGGGGGGAATTATTAAAAAAACCTAATCCTAAAAAGTGATACAGTGTTAATAGTAATTATAGGTGCAATTTTTAAACAGTAGTAAGCGCAGGTTTACTGCTGTTTTTTGTTTTATATCTAAATAGTTTCAGACTAATTTCACCCAACGGGTTTACAAGTACCTTTTTTAAATAGCAGTAGTAAGTTCAGTTTTACTACTTTTTTTCGTTTTATATATTCTCATTTTGATACAATTTTGACCGGGCATTTGATTTTCGTAAGTATAAAATTGCATCGAGAAGCATTATCTAAACTAGAGTTCTCAAAATGAGTTTAAATTTTCTATCGCAAATTTATGTTCAACTCGAACAGACGAATCCCGAACTTAATGGCATTGCGTAAACTTGACAACGTTACAAAAAAACGCATTTGTCGTTTTGAAATGTGTTATAAGGTTTTACCCTTTTCCTGTTAAAGCTCTTTCGTTGTGATTCTAAAATCCAAAACGCCTTTCTTTTAAATGAAGCGTATTTTTCTTTATAATAACTTAAGACCTCACTTCACATAAATTATCTATTAGAAACCCCTTCAAAAAATAGCTCGACTCTATTAAAAAAGAGACCATTTAAAAGTATAACTCAATATAATAATGATTGGATTTTGCATACTGAAATTGTATCTAAAAACAGGTATGATTTATTTATTTATTAAAACAATTTTTTATTTCGCTAATAAATATGGGAATGAAATAAATAATGCTGTTTTATTGACTAAATCTCAGTAATTGCAACAATTGGTATAGTCTTATGATACAAACAGAGCCGTCGCTTGATGTTATTTTATTGTTAATTTGTTTTTCAATATTTAAAAAAAATGTATTCGACAATGAGGAAATAAGTATGTGAATATTTCATGATTCAACGACATTTTTAATAAAGAAATAACCATTTAACTAAACTAAATTAACTATGAATGAAAAACATGTGATACAACGTTTTGTGAAAGCAAAAAAGCTTTTCAGTAGGTATGCCATTTTGGTAATGCTTTGCTCTTTTGGAGTGATATCCGCTCAACAAAATGATGAAAAGATTGCAGGAGTTGTATTGGAGGAATCAAGTAACAAACCTGTTTTGGGAGCCAACATTTATGTAGTCGAATCCAAACAAGGTGTAATGGCTGACCAAAATGGTGAATTTACCATTAACGCAAAAAAAGGCGAAACGCTTGTGATAAGTTATATTGGGTACATGATGCAAATTCCAGTGATATTGACCACCCAATTCCAATTTAAAGTGACCATTGAATTTCAATGCTTTTTATAAGTAATAATATAATTGCAATTAGTTGATTTTTATTAAAATAAATGAATTTTTAAAAATGGATTGCTTACTAATTTGTATTGGTCAATTAAAAATGGATGGAGGTGTCAGTTTGACCGTTTTTTCCAGTGTATATGTCCGAAATGGTAAAAAAAACATATTAGTTAGTTTTGATCTGTGGTAATATCTTTTTTTTAACTCATTTGGAATAAAGTTATGAAATATTTGTGGTGACTTTTCTTGCCATAAAAATGCCCCCCAAATGATTTCTAACTTTTTTGGGGCGGTTTAAAAAAACTGCAGACCCTGTTTAGGATCTGCAGAAAAAGATTTGTAAAATTATTTGGTCTTACTTTTTAACTATTTTCATCACCGCTAACTCCTCATAATCGGCAAATATTTTAACTAAGTATAGACCTGTTGGCAGTTCATATAGATTCAATTGGGTATCACTGATAGTCAATTTTTGATTCAACAACATTTGTCCATGTAAATCGAATACCTTCGCTTCGGATCCTCTGTGCTCACCAAGATTTATATACAACACATCTTTTGTGGGATTAGGATAGGCTTGCACAGTACTATTTTTAATATCTGGCTCAATGCTTTTGCTAATCAAATTATTTTTGCCGCTTATCTTTCCTGACAAGGATCCTGGGGTTAACACGAGTTGTGGGCGAAGTGTAGCGTTCATATCTTCCTTCGAACGGAACGATGCATCGGCTGTAGAACTAGTGACCGTTGAAACGATGCGAAGTGATAAAGTTTTATCTCCAGCAAGTTCTGCCAATGCTTGGTCAGTAATATTCCATTCGGCCCATCCGGAACTTTGACCATTGATGGTGGCCAGTAGAGTAGTGGATGCAGGTTTGTTGCTCCAAGTAATACCGGTTTCTGTCCAGCTATCTGTAGGAACATAATATATTTGCCAGGTTGTAGTGGTTACGCCAGTATTCGCAGATGTGATATTCAATCGCAGGGTGGCAGTATCAAAACTGTTCAAGCCGTTCAGGTCAAATTTTAGATATGCTTCCCTGCTATACGAAGTACCGTCTTTTTTTACCGTGAATGCAGTTGCTGTTCCATAATTGGAAGTAGCATAGCTGCCGTCTCTTACATAGGTATCCGCTAGTGGGGTAACAGCAGTATTTACAAAAATAGTTACAATTTCAGAAGTTGTGGAGACTCCGTCATTATCTGTAGCAACAGCGGTAATTGAATAGCTTCCGGGTGCAGGATTGTTCCAGTTAAAACTATAGGGTGCAGTAAGGTCCTCAGCTAGTTTGGTAGTTCCTTGAAAAAATTCCACTTTTGTGATCGTACCATTGCTATCAATTGCGTCAGCGTTAATGGTAACAGAAGAAGTTGTAGTAAATGATTCGTTATTAGAAGGTGATGTAATGGATACTGTAGGTGCCGGATCGGTGGTTATCATAAGCTGTGGACGAAGTGCAGTGTTACTATTTTCTTTTGAGCGGAAATTAACATCAGAGTCACCAAAAACAACCGATGAAACAATACAAAGTGACAAAGTTTTATCGCCCGAAAGTTCTGCCAATGCTTGATTGGTGATATTCCATTCGGCCCATCCTTCGCTTTGGCCATTGATGGTTGCTAACAAAGTACCAGGTGCAGGCTTGTTGCTTGAAGTAATTCCAGTTTCAGACCAAGTATCGTCAGGTACATAATACACCTGCCAGGTGGTAGCCGCTACGTTAGTTAAGGCCGAATTTATATTCAATCTAAGAAGGGCTTTGTTAAAACTATTTAAACCATTTAGGTCAAATTTTAGATAAACTTCTCTGTTATAGCCAGATTTGTCCTTTTTTACTGTTAATACTGAATTTGTTCCATAATTTGTAGTGTCATAGCTACCGTCTCTTACAAAAGCATCTGCCACTAGACCTATTGCAGGATTTACGGAAATATTTACAATATCTGAAGATGTGACCACTTCATTATTATCAGTAGCTTTTGCTGTTAGAGTGTAATTGCCTGTAGGGACATTAGTTAAGTCAAAACTATAAGGAGCGGTTAGATCTTCACCCAGTTTGATATCATTTTTAAAAAATTCTACTTTATTGATTGTTCCGTTTGAATTATTTGCATTTGCCTTAATAGTAATGGTTTCGTTTGTAGGAAAATTTGAATTATCTGTTGGATAAGTAATAGATGTTCCGTTTACATGAACAGTTATTGCAGAAGAAGTTGTAGTTCCCGTTCTAATATCTGTAACTTTTGCAGTCAGGTTGTAGTTTCCTGCCATTGCATTAGGCCATGTAAAACTATAAGGTGCTGTTAAATCTTGTCCCAGTTTAGTTGTTCCATTAAAAAATTCCACTTTACTTATTTCACCGTCTGCATCGGTAGCATCGGCTGTAATTGTAATATCTTGCCCAGTATTGAAATTGGCATTATCAGCTGGCGATGTAATAGAAACCGTTGAAGGAGTGTCTACCAGGGAGTAATATTTTACATAATCTACTTGCATTTTTGTACTGCCTTGACCTTGGGCTCCATAACCTCCGGCTGGTATAGTACCCGCCCAAGAATTGTTCTCTATTTCAGTACTTAAGATTATAAACTCAGGTGTTCGGGAGATATTGGCTGTGTAAGTCCAGGTCAAATTGCCATCTACATAAAATTTATAATAATAAGGAGTCCATTCCATTGCGTAAATGTGGTAGTTGCCGCTATTAGCTCCTACGTCACCTGTAATGATACCCGTTGACTTATGACTGGCTCCATATCCGTCCCAGTGAATGTTTGAGTGTACTCTTCCGTCATTTGGTAAAGATTCTACTATATCCATTTCCATACCAGCCTTTTGAGGGTCGCCAATAGGGTTTCCATTCGTATTACTTTGGATCCAAAATGCTGACCACGATGCCGGGGCATTTACCATAGCAATCTTTGCTTCAAAGCGACCATACAAAAATTGTCTTTTTGTTGCAATCTCATCAGAATGATGGGTTGTAACTCCGTTTACTACGTCCGTATAAGGTTGAATAATTAGGTTGTCATTTGCAACAGTTAAAGCTGTTGGGTCATTATAGGCATCACGCCAAACACCTTGGAGCCTATGAAACCATTCTGTCGAATTAAGCTGAGTTCCTGTAAAATCATCAGTCCAATTCAATTGGTACTGCGGTTGTAAAAATAAAAGGCATTGCGCGGTATTCCCAGAAGGATAGCTAACTGTGCCTGTAAAACCAATCGGATATTGTGGTGTTTTAAAACTTCCAGAGATGGAACCCGAGGTAGATAGCGCAAAATTGAACTGAGACGCATCCAAAGGGGTATATGAATTAATGAGATCAATCTTGAGAGTTGTCAAGGTGCCTATTGTAATATTTCCATTCACGTTTAATTGGCTGTATTGAGTAGCGGCTGTTGTTCCTCTTGCCTGTACTTGCATAGTACCATTGTTAGCCAATTTAAAATTACCATTTACTTGTATGGATCTTGTGTTTGTGCTAGTAGGGGTACCAAATTTCAATGTATTTGCGGTAAGATTTCCGTTTATAGTAATAGTTGATGTAGTCCCTGGATTGAGAGAGTCATCAATGTTAAGACTGTTCAGTGTTGTTAATGTAGGATCAAGAAATATAACACTGTCTCCTGATCCGGAAAGTGTAAGGCTAGCAGTGGCACTACCTTTTAGAACCCTAGTTCCTGCAACTCCTCCTCGAATACTAGGTACTTGTAAACTATAAGTGGCAAGGTCTAAAATACAATTTTGGTTATAGTTAATTGGACAAGATAATAAGCAATTTCCAGCTAATATGCGATCCTTGGTAATTATAAGGCCAACAAATGTTCCATAGGTGTCACCAGGAGTAATAGCCATATTCAAGCTAATAGTTTTTCCGGCAGTTCCTCCTGAGTAAACACCTCTATTGCTGGTAGGATCAAGTTTACCTGTGGTTCCGGTAATATTTCCATTTGCATTGAAAAAATTACTTCCAGATCCAGCTTGCATAGTTTTTATGGTTCCGTTCCATGTAAGAAGTCCATTAATGGTAAACGAGCTGGCCGAAGCATTATTGTTGTGGATAATTTCTCCTCCGGTGTTAATCGTTAATGCTCCAATATTCATTCCGGCAGTAATGGTCGCTATACCACCGTTCAGAATAATAAGGTTGTCGGTTGTGGCAATGGTAACAGCGGTTAGACCGGTAGTTCCATCCGGGTTAGTAGTCCAATTGGCGTTAACGGCTCCAGTGTTGCCAGCAAGTGTTGCCAGTGCCGAAGTGGTGTAATAATCCGTAGCAAGAGCTTTGGGGACGAAGCTGTAGAAAATCAGCAACATAGAAAAGATGTGTTGTTTTGTTTTCATTTTTTTTGGTTGTTTAGTTAATAGTGGTTTTAAACAAATTTATTTTGATATGGATTCATAAAAGGGAATAATCTTCCTTTTTAAGGTAGAAATCCTCCTTATTTGTTTGGGTTATAGTTTGATATTTCTTGTTTTAATTATTTTTGTGATGTTCCTTCTCATAAAAAAACAATAGATAAATTTTAACCTTCTTGAAATTTTAGTTATAAACCCTCAGATGTTTTTTTTGTAAATATTGAGTCTGTTTGTAAATGAGAATTGAACTCTATTTTAAAAATCAAATGCAAATGAAATCATTCTTTCTTATAACACTTTTTGCCTTTAAGTCGATTGTATATTCGCAGGGACAAAAGATACAGCAAAACGATTTGTCAAATAAAAAGGGTCTTAAAGTCATGGATTGTAAACTTCCAAGCAGTAAGCTATATCAAAAGGAAGAAGGGCGCATATATAGATTAATTGAAGGGCAAGTTCATTATTTGCGTGGATTATTGCATCCATGGAAAAATGATTTATCCATGTTGCTCATTACCAAAAGTGAATCAGGAGAGCATTGTATCAGACCTAATGCTACATTTGCGGCAGATTTGGCATTTTTATATCGATTTGGAAATTTTGATGAAAAGGTAGTTGGAACCTCACGTGAATTGTTGTTGTCTGAAGAGTTAATTCCTTTGCTTCGATATCTTGTGAGAACGCATAAAACAGGTGATCTTAAGACAGATGATGGGAAATCATGGGGAGATGCATGGCAATCTGCACATTGGACAGCAGCATTAGGGAATGCAGCTTGGTGGAGTTGGAAAGGCTTACCGGAAGATATAAAAAAGGGCGTTTGTTATGTTGTGGGCCATGAAGCAGATAGAATTGAGGGAAGGATTCCACCACATCAGGTTAAATTGGATAGTAAATCCGAAGAGAATGCTTGGAATAGTCAGGTGTTATCGGCAGCACTTTTGCTTATGCCTGAAGATCCCCGCTGTACAAAATGGGAATTAGCGGTAAAAAAGTGGAGCCTTTCGGCCTATTTACGTGATGCGGATGCTAGTTCCATAAAAAATGTTGACAATATTCCTATTTCCAAACAATTTACAGGAGCTAATATTTACAATGATTTCAGTCTTGAAAATCACGATATAGTACATCCTGATTATATGGGTGCTTGGATTATGAATGCAGGTAATGACTTGGATTATCTTTTGACAGGTCGCAAAACATCTGAAACTTTTTTATATAATCTTAGCAATATTTATAATTTACAGAAACGATTTTTTTTGCCGGACGGAGGTTATTGTTACCCGAATGGTCAGGATTGGGCACTTTTTAGAAATGCTGATTGGATGCCCTGTCATGCAACCGCTGTAGCTCGTTTCAACGATCCTGAGGCATTGTATTATTTGCATAATGCTATCGATACCGCTGAGAAAATGCAAGCACGAAATTCAAACGGTGCAATTTATGCACCGGGAGAAAATTTTTTTCCATCTGCTCAACCACATTTAGGATATTGGCTGACACAATCATGGTTGATTTTGCATTTTGCAAAAAAAGAGCTGAGCAAATCCGCTGCAGTGGCTGGAGTAAATTATCTCAAAGACGGAAATATAATTTTACGTAGGGATAGTAAAGCAATTCAAACCGTTTCGTGGGGCAAAATGAAAATGATACAAATGATGCCTATGATGAAAGACCATATTGTTTCTCCCGACCAAAGAAATGGCATTGGAAGAGTAGTTGTGAAAAATTCAAAAGATAAAGATTCTATACTTGCTGTTACTTTGAAGGATATAGAAGTAAAACCAAATGAAAATGGTTTTTATGTAAAAATGGTATTGTATCATGGCGATTTAATTCAAAGCAATATTAGTTGTAAAACCAATATCAATGGAAGTTTTACAATAAAGGAAACACTCACGGCATTAAAAGAATGTAGTACTAATTCTATCGAAACACTAACATTTGGTATTTTAAATAATCCTAATTGGGTGTATGAATCGGGTAAAAGAAATGTAAAAATAGGCAATCAATCCTTTGAAGCTATAGCCGGAAGTGATTTAGAATATTTGAACAGCGCTGCAACTGCAACGGTAGATAGTCTTCTTTTTGAAATGGATAAATCGTCTGTGATTTCATATAAAGTGGCAAAAGAAATATCCCGTTCACGTTTCACGGATATGCTGGTATTAAATTCTATTCCTAAAAAACAGCAATGGAAACAAGATGAAGTTATATCAGAACGTCAAGTAACAATTGCAATACTGACCAAATAATTAAAAAATTAAAAAATGAAAAAATGAAAAAAATAATCCTTTCGTTAGTTTTTGGCTGTACTAGTCCGTTAATGATAGCTTCTTGTCTATCCCTTATGCCGTATTCAGAATCGAAAGTTTTTACAGATTCAACAACTGCATATAAAGATCCTAATTTGCAAAAAGTGTATCAAACAATTACAGATAGGGTAGTTGAAAATTTAACCAGCCAAGAACCCAGTAAGAAAACAATAGACGAAACTTTAGCTACGATAAAGCAGGATGGGAGTTGGCCAGGGATAGATTATGCCAGTAAATCGATTACCATTTGGTCTCCTACCAATCATTTGTTAAAGCTAAAAGTTCTGGTTAAAGCGTATATCTCTAAAAAGAACGGTTTTTATGCAGATGAAAAGGTTTTTGCCCATATCAACAATGCATTTCATTATTGGTACAATCTGGATCCCAAAAGCGCAAATTGGTGGTTTAATGAAATTGAGACACCTCAAATTTTAGGCGAATTGCTTATCATGATGAGGTATGGTGACAAGAAACTCGATAGAGAACTGCAACAGAACTTGATTGAAAGGATGAAGCGGGGTATTGCCGAAAAACAGGCCGGGGCCAATAAAACGGATATCGCACTCCACTATTTCTACAGGGCTTTGTTGACTGAAGACGATACCTTACTGACATTGTCCGTAAAAGAGTTGTTTAGCCCAGTTCGTTTAGTTCATAATGAAGAAGGTTTGCAATACGACAACTCTTATATGCAGCATGGTCCACAGTTGTATATTACGGGTTATGGTTCGGAATTCATTAAAGGCGTGTTTAAATTGGCCAGCTATGTAAGAGATACGCCTTATGCCTTGAGTGACGAGAAATTGGCACTGCTATCTAGATATTATAAGGATACTTATCTTAAAGCGATTCGAGGGAAATACACTGATTTTACTATTCAGGGGCGAAGAATTAGCAGACCGGATTTGTTAAACATGAAGAAGCAAGGGGAGATTGATCAATTATTGCTGGCAAAAGTGGTTGATCCAAAAAACACCGCCGATTGGGACAATGCCATTGCCCGGATCGACAGTACGGTAACACCTTCCTATAAAATGACACCATTGCATACCCAATATTTTAAGGCGGATTATACACTACACATAAGGCCGGCATATTCTTTTAATGTGCGCATGGTAAGTAACCGCACCAAGCGTTGTGAAATGGGGAATAATGAAAATATGTTTGGTCGATATCTATCTGATGGAGCGACCAATATTCAGGTTAATGGTCCCGAATACTATAATATTTCGCCCATTTGGGAATGGGATAAAATACCGGGTGTTACCAGCAGGGACTATCCAACCGATAGGCGAATGGAAAAATCTTGGGGGGAACTTGGAAGCAATAGCTTTGCTGGTGGCGTTAGCGACGGTGTATATGGGGCAACTGCCTATGATCTTGATTATGATAACCTTCAGGCAAAAAAAGCGTGGTTCTTTTTTGATCACGAAATTGTGTGTTTGGGTGCAGGAATTAAAAGTAATGAGTCAGAAAGCATTACCACGACCATTAATCAATGTTGGTCAAAAGGAAATGTATTGAGTTCGCTAAAGACCAATCGAATTGCAAAAGATAAAACGATAACGACTAAAGAAAAATCAACTGCTTGGTTTTTACATGACAATGTTGGTTATTATTTTCCGCAAGGTGGCGATATTACACTGAGTACAAATGTGCAGAAAGGAAATTGGTACCAAATCAATGACTCCTATTCTAAAGAAGAGCTTGCCGGCAATGTATTCAAATTATGGCTTAATCATGGTTCAAAACCAGAAAATGCAGATTACGCTTATATTGTACTGCCGGGAGTAAAAAAGAAAGCCGATATGAAGAAGTTTAAGGAAAAGGATTTGAACATTGTTGCCAATAATTCGGCAATACAAGCGGTGTATCATAAGCCATTAGATATGGTGCAAGCAGTTTTTTATCGACCTGGTTTTGTTACGGTATCCTCATTGGAAATCAAAGTCGATAGGCCTTGTATATTGATGATAAAAGAGCTTAATGGAAAACGTGTAATAACAATAGCAGATCCTTTGTATAAGGAAAAAACGGCAACGGTAACCCTTACAGATATAAGCACAAAAGAAATAAATGTTTTTAAGATTGATTTTCCTCAAAATGAATATGCTGGAGCCACTGTAGAAGCTAAAGAATAAAAATATATGAAAAGAATAAGTTTATTATTGATAATCACACTTCAATTTTTTGTTGGTAGCGCTCAAAAGCAAGCACGTCCCAACATCATTGTTTTCTTGGTGGATGATATGGGCTGGATGGATACTTCCGTTCCTTTTGGTGACCGTGTGATGGAATTAAATAAGCGCTACCATACTCCCAATATGGAAAGGTTGGCCAAAGAAGGGATGAAGTTTACCAATGCTTATGCCGCACCGGTATGTACACCTTCTAGAGTGAGTATGCTAACAGGTATGAGTGTAATCAATCACGGAATTACAAATTGGACTTCACCTTCCAAAAACAATAATACAGATAGAGCTGATGAACAATTTAACGCGGTAAATTGGAACTGCAATGGTCTGAGTCCTGTGCAGGGTATTGAGAAAACAGTCTATGCTACTCCATTTCCAAAACTCTTAAAAGAAGCGGGATATTTTACGGTTCATGTAGGGAAAGCCCATTGGGGGTCTGCCGGAACACCGGGAGCCAATCCTTGTAATATGGGTTTTACGGTCAATATTGCAGGACACGCAGCGGGACATCCCCAAAGTTATTTAAGTGAAGATAATTATGGAAATATTCCGAACAAAACAAGTCCACAGGCAGTGCCTGATATGGAAGAATATTTTGGTAATGATATGTTCCTTACCGAAGCTTTAACACTTGAAGCGCTAAAAACATTGGATGACCCTATTAAAAACAAACAACCATTCTATTTGAATATGGCACATTATGCTTTACATACCCCTATTATGGCCGATAAGAGGTTTGTGCAAAAGTATTATGATGCCGGTCTTAACAGTACGGAAGCTAAATATGCCAGTTTAGTCGAAGGAATGGACAAAAGTCTGGGTGATATCATGGATTATCTGAATAAAAAGGGAGTGGAGAAAAACACCATTGTTATATTTATGAGTGACAACGGAGGATTAAGCCATCACGCGAGAGGTGGACAACCAAACACACATAATCTTCCTCTAAAATCAGGTAAGGGATCCGTGTATGAAGGAGGAATTCGCGAACCCATGATTGTAAAATGGCAAGGATTGGTAAAACCATCTGCCGTAGCAAAACAATATGTTAGTATTGAAGATTTCTACCCTTCTATTTTGGAGATGGCAGGTTTAAAAAATTATAAAACAGTGCAAAAAATAGATGGTAAGAGTTTTGTTCCTATTTTAAAAAATGCAGATTATGTTGATAATAACAGAGAGCTAATTTGGCATTTCCCTAACAAATGGACTTCAGAAGATGGACCCGGCATTAACTATTTCAGTGCTATCAGGCAAGGGGACTGGAAGCTGGTGTACAGCATGCGAAGCGAAAAAAAAGAACTGTACAACCTGAAAGAAGATATTGGGGAAGTAAATGACCTTGCCACAAAATATCCCGAAAAGATGAAACAATTAGCCGATTTGTTGACAAACAAATTAAAGGATGCGAAAGCGCCGATGCCAACTTTTAAAGCAACAGGTAAATTAGTGCCATGGCCAAACGAATAACAGGTGGTTGTACAGCCTTATAGCTGCCGTCTGTGACAATCAGTTAAATCCGTTCAATCTGTGGCTTATTTTCGGTTTATAGGTAACATAGCGGACAAACATATAAAGAAAAATTGCAATAGATTGCTGAAGAATGTACCCGAATACAAAAGAGGCTGTCTATTTTTTAGACAGCCTCTTGATTTTTTCTATTGTATTAGATATTAGTCTTCGTTTGATGGTTTTCCGATAGTGGCAAGGATTCCTCCATCTACATAAAGTATGTGTCCATTCACAAAATCACTCGCTTTTGAAGACAAGAATATTGCTGCACCCTGCAAATCTTCAGGTTCACCCCAGCGGGCTGCGGGAGTTCTACTGATAATAAAATCATTGAATGGGTGTCCATCAACTCTAATTGGTGCAGTTTGGCTGGTGGCAAAGTATCCTGGACCTATTCCGTTGGTTTGAATGTTAAATTTAGCCCATTCTGTAGCCATATTTTTGGTCAACATTTTTAGTCCTCCTTTTGCGGCAGCATAAGCACTTACGGAGTCTCTACCCAATTCACTCATCATGGAGCAGATGTTTATAATCTTCCCTCCTCCACGCTGAATCATGCCTTTCGCAACATTTTTTGAAACGATAAAAGGACTGATTAAATCTACGTTTATTACCGCAGCAAAATCTTCGACTTCCATTTCGATAATTGGAGTTCTTTTAATAATACCAGCATTGTTGACTAAAATATCGATAGGACCAACTTCGGCTTCTATCTGTGTAATGTTTTCAATTACAGCTTTCTCATCGCATACATTAAATACATATCCGTAAGCTTCAATTCCTACAGATTTGTATTCAGCAATGGCTTTATCCAAGGCTTCTTGTGAAAGATCGTTTACCACAATTTTGGCTCCTGCATGTCCAAGTCCTTTGGCCATAGCCATTCCTAATCCGTGAACACCACCGGTAATCAATGCAGTTTTTCCAGTTAAATCAAATAAGTTTATTGACATTTTTTTTTTTATTATAGTTAATAATTGTTTTAATTAATTGCTTTTGGAAATATTTGTTTTGTGACACATAGAAGATTTTAATCCTTTTTTAAACGATTGGGACTATTTTAGGTTTACGATTAAAGGTTCTTTTATTTGCTGATAAAAATTATTCAAATAATTCTGCCATTGTTTGGCATTGGTAATTTTCCCTGCCTTATCCCAGGCTGCTCCCGTATAATAAACGATAGGAATGTTGTTTTTAACTTCGGTTTTTGCCAAAATTTGCATATTGTTTACCATTATATTGTTTACCATTATATTGTTTACTGGCGTGCTTACTATTGATCCTGTACCCGTTGGACCGTCAAGGACCATGAGTGGGTTCCTAATAGCTCATTATCCCTTGCTGTTCGTTCAACGATATAGTACCGGTTTCGGGTCTTTTGATAATTCCAGCAACAACAGCCAAAGGTTTGTCTCCATCAAAAGAATAAACATTTTCAATTTTGTTAAGCTGCGAACCCGCATCCAAAGAAACTGTTTTTATGGCTTTACCTTTTCAGACAAAAGCGATTTGAATGTTATTTGAAGAAGCGAAAGCCCTATTCTTATTAGTTGCATAGATAGCATCGACACCGAGAATTTTTATCTTTGTGTTTGATTCAGGAAAAATAATTGCAATGACAACTAATAATACAAATGGGAATTATATCTTTTTTAAATATTAAAATGTCATTTCTCTTTTAAACGAGGTCTACTTTTTTAAATTTAGGTACTAAAAAGTGCATAATGCTCCATCCTAATAAATAAGCTGTACCGCAAATAATAAACATGATATAATAACCGGTCTCTATTTGACCGATACTTTCATAATATACAAAGAGTTTTTTCTGGACTAATGCAGACAATAAGATGCCTCCTAGACCTCCAAACATTCCTCCAATTCCTGTTACAGAAGCAATCGCTCTATTAGGAAACATATCGGATACAGTTGTAAAAATATTGGCACTCCATGCCTGATGCGCAGCAGCTGCCATCCCAATAACGATTATAGCATACCACATATTTACATCTCCTAAATATTGTGCAAAAATCACTGGGGTTACACAAAAAGCATAGATCAGCATGCTGATTTTTCTAGCCTTAAATACAATCATTCCTTTGTTTATCAGACTCATAGGTAGCCAACCTCCACAAATACTGCCAACACTCGCTATTAGATATACTAAAGCAACTGGGAAAGCTATTTCAGTACCTTTTAATCCATATTGTTTGTCAAGGAAATCTGGTAACCAAAATAAGTAAAACCACCAAATAGGATCTGTTAACAGTTTTCCAATTGCAAATGCCCAAGTCTGTTTGTATTGGATTAAAACTTTCCACGAGATTGGTTTTAACACTTCTTTTTCTGCGAGATCAACTGACTCGAGTTCTTCCGGTTGAGTTATGTAATCGTATTCTGCTTGTGAAAGTCTTTTTTGTTTGGAAGGAATTTCATAATAAATAAACCACAAAATCAGCCATATAAAACCTATGGCTCCAGTGATGATAAACGCCCATTGCCAACCCCAGGTTTCAGCAATAAAGGGTACTGATATAGGCGCAACAATGGCACCTATATTACTGCCTGAGTTAAATATCCCGGTTGCAAGAGCACGTTCTTTTTTAGGAAACCATTCTGCCACAGTTTTTATTGCTGCCGGAAAGTTACCGGCTTCAGTTACTCCAAGGAAAATACGGGCGACACTGAAACCCATTGTGCCAGTTGCCATAGCGTGTGCAACAGCAGCTAAACTCCACAAACATGTAGCTAATGCATAACCAATTTTTGTGCCTAATTTATCAATAACTTTACCGGCGAAAAGCATCCCTATGGCATACGAAAACTTAAAGGCAATTTCTATATTGGCATAATTTATTATAGCGTCTTCATCACTCCATTGGAACGCAGTAGTTAGATACGGTTTTAATAAACTAATAACTGCTCTATCCAAATAATTTACAGTGGTTGCAAAAAAGATCAAGGCACAAATTGTCCATCTGTATTTGCTTATATTTTGATTAGTCATTATTTATATTTAGTTAGTTGGTTTATAGTTATTTGCAAGATTGTATAAGATCAGCGGCCTTTTTTATATAATCGGAAAGCGCTTCAAAATTACCTTCTTGGATTAAGTTGGTTTGAAGTAATTTACTGCCCATACCTACAGCAGACACTCCGGCACCAAACCAAGCTTTTAGATTCTTTTCTTCAGGCTCCACACCGCCGGTAGGCATAAATATAAGGTCTGGAAAAATATCTTTTATGGTTTGGATGTAGGATGGGCCCACTAAGTTTCCAGGGAAAATCTTTACTAAATCTGCGCCCAATACTTGTGCCTGATGAATCTCAGTGGGAGTCAAACAGCCCGGTATCCACGCTAAATTTTGACTGAAAACAATCTTGGCTACTTCAGGTGAAACAATTGGACTTACTATGAAATCGGCTCCTAAGTCTAAGTATTCTTGAGCGATTTCAGCAGTTTTTATGGTTCCAATACCTAATAGTAAATCAGGCATTTCCTGTTGTGCCACAGTTTTTAATGCTTTAAAATTAGCAGGAGCATTTTCTCCACGGTTGGTATATTCGAGGATGCGAACCTCCGCTTGGTACAAAGCTCTTAGTATATTAATACTTACTTCTTTGTCTTCATGGTAGTATAAAGGCAATAAGCCTGACTGCACGATTTGTTGTATGACTAGTTCTTTTTTATTCATCAGAATGTATTAAATTTTGGATCTCCCCTGCATCAGAGCTGGTAGCATCACCCTTTATAAATAATTTTTGATAAGCTGCTCTTGCCGCAAATTCAACCGTTTGTTGAGGTTCTTGTTTATTTAGTATCCCATAAATAAGCCCAGCCATAAAACAATCCCCGGTTCCCACTTTGTCTATAGGTTTTGCAGCAAACAAGGTTTTGCTTTTATGAATGGAAGCTTGTTGGTACAATGTCGCAAAATACTTAACTCCGTCTGCTTCATTAAAGCGGAAAGTGTTAGCGATAGTGTGGCAATTACGGTATTTGACCAAAATTTCTTCAGAAGTATTTTTGGCCTGCGCCACTAAATCAGAGTCGCTTCCTAATGCTAGTTTTTGATTAATTGCGATGCCTAACATTTTTTCGGCCGCCCAAATATTGCCCATTATTACATGAGCATAGCTAGCTAATTTTGGGATTACATCAATAGGCTGAACTCCGTAATTCCATAATTTTTCCCTGTAATTCAAATCCAAAGAAATGGTTATTCCTTTCTTTGTGGCCGCAATCAATGCTTCTTCGCAAATTGCTGCAACGTTTGCATTTAAGGCAGGAGATATGGCGGTGAAGTGAAACCATGTGATGCCTTCAAAAACTTCTTCCCAATTAATGCTTAACGGTTCTAATTCTGAAAAGGAGGAGTATTTACGATCATAAACCACACCTATATTTTTAACATCAGCACCTTGATTAAGGTAATAAGTACCAATGCGCTCTCCCGACTTAATAATTGTATTGGTGTCAACTCCCATATGCTGATAATAAGCAAGAATCATATCTGAGAAGAAATGGTCAGGTATAGCGGTACAATAAGCTACTGGAATATTCCACTTGGCTAATGCCAAGGCAACATTGCTCTCCGCTCCACCTATATAAGCTGCTATATCTTGCTGGCAGTGAAAGTTTTTCCCTATACTGTATCTCAAAAGAATTTCCCCAAAACAAAGTACTTTGCCCATAATTAAAACTTTTTTTTAACCCGGTTAAACAACTGTTTTTCCGGGGTTGTTTACTTTTCTAATCTTTTTTTAAGCGACAGCTCGCATACAATTGTTTAAAATTTTAAATAATCAAGCGAATATTTTCTTAAAAAATGAATTTTATTTTGATGTAAATTATTACTATTCGTTAGATGGTTTTCCTATTGTAGCCAATATTCCACCGTCTACATAAAGGATGTGTCCGTTTACAAAATCACTTGCCTTTGAAGACAAAAATACTGCAGCACCTTGTAAATCATCTGGATCTCCCCAACGAGCAGCTGGTGTTCTTCCGATAATGAAGTCGTTAAACGGGTGCCCATCTACCCTAATGGGAGCTGTTTGGCTAGTGGCAAAATATCCAGGACCAATTCCGTTTGTTTGAATGTTGAATTTAGCCCATTCCGTAGCCATATTTTTGGTCAACATTTTAAGTCCCCCTTTAGCGGCCGCATAAGCACTAACGGAGTCTCTACCCAATTCACTCATCATGGAGCATATGTTTATAATTTTTCCTCCACCACGTTGTATCATGCCTTTGGCAACATTTTTGGAAACAATAAAAGGGCTAATTAAATCCACGTTGATTACAGCAGCGAAATCTTCTACTTCCATTTCGATAATTGGAGTTCTTTTTATAATTCCTGCGTTGTTAATCAAGATATCGATTGGGCCAACTTCGGCTTCTATTCTGGCAATGTTCTCAATTACGGCAGCTTCATCGGTTACGTCAAATATATATCCATAGGCTTCAATACCTACAGATCTATATTCTGCGACCGCGTTATCTACCGCTTCTTGTGATATACGATCGTTTACTACAATTTTGGCTCCTGCATTTCCTAGTCCTTTTGCCATAGACATTCCCAGACCATGAACTCCACCTGTAACAAGTGCTGTTTTTCCCGTTAAATCAAATAGGTTTACTGACATTTTTTGTTTTTTATAGTTAATAGTTGTTTTTAATTAATTGCTTTTGCAAACACTTGTTTCTCCAAATACATAAACAACATTTCAATCATCTTTTAAAATGATTTGTTTTATTTCATGTGTATTACTAAAGGTTCTTTTATTTGCTGATAAAAATTATTCAAATAGTTCTGCCATTGTTTGGCATCGGTAATTTTTCCTGCCTTATCCCAGGCTGCTCCCGTATAATAAACGATAGGGGTATTATTTTGGACTGTTGTTTTTGCCAAAATTTGAGTGTTGCCCACTAGCATATTGCTAACAGGAGTGGTCAATAGGGATCCGACACCGGTTGTGCCATCCTGACCATGGGCAGGTTCCCAATAGCCCATAATTCCTTGTTGTTCATTTAAGGTTATAACTCCATTTTCAGGTCTTTTGATGATTCCCACAACGACAGGCAGCGGTTTGTCACCATCAAAAGAATAGACATTTTCTATTTTATTAAGTTGAGAACCGGCATCTAGAGAAATTGTTTTTGTAGCTCTAACTTTTATTCCTCCAGCATTCCAAGTGTTATAGGTCAATTGGAAAGTGGAACGTAAAGGTCCGTTGTCCAAAACTTTCCATTGACCGTAATTTGCAGAGTAACGGATGGTATCGTTTACGTATGGTGCCATATTACCCGCTCCCAATGAAAAACCTACATGGTAATAATCCATTCCATCACCATGGTCGATATGATATTCATTTCGTTTGTATCTTTCGTTGATTATGAGTCGATCAGTTCGTTTAACCCAAACATCAAAACCATAAGCATTCTCTTTTGTATTTTCCAATGCTTTTCCGTAGGTACGAAAGGCGATTTTGTCGTTTTCCCATGCAAAATCATCTTTGCGTTCCGGGACATAGCGAGCATAGGTTTTGGCAGCAAAAGCTTCGGGTTTGCCTTTTTGTATAAAAACCGAAAGTGTTGATTTCGGTTTGACATCAACTTGCACCAGCAAATTTTGGATGGTTGGCAGTCCGCGATGTTCCAATTGAAATGGGATTTGCTTTTTGGTAATGGGGTTAATTACTACAAAATTCAAGGTGTCAATTTTCGGATAATGGGACACTACTTTTTTCCAAGGTATGGCCACAACGGCTTCTTTTCGTTCCAAAACAGAACTGTTTTGGATGGAAACAGTTACTTTGGCTTGTGCCAAAAGGGCTAATGGAAAAATTATAAAAGTAGAACTGAAAAATGTTTTTATAAATTTCATAATGAGTTATTTTAGATCGTTAATTGCGCAATGATCCATGTCTCCATAATCTAAATTTTCACCGGCCATACCCCAAATAAAAGTATAATTGCTGGTTCCTGCTCCAGAATGGATAGACCAGTTAGGGGAGATGACTGCTTGTTCGTTCTGCATCCAGATGTGTCTGGTTTCTTGCGGTTCACCCATAAAATGGCAAACACTTTGGTTTTCGGGAATTTCAAAGTAAAAATATACTTCCATTCGTCTATCATGCACGTGAGCCGGCATAGTGTTCCATACACTTCCTTTTTTTAGTTCTGTCATACCCATTTGAACCTGACAGGTCTGTACCACACTATTAACTATTAATTTGTTAATGATACGATGATTGGCTGTTTCCACCGATCCTAATTCCACAATCTCAGCATCGGCTTTAGTTATTTTTTTGGATGGATAGGAATGATGGGCAGGTGCAGAATTCAAATAAAATTTTGCCGGGTGGTTGCAGTCTACCGATTCGAAAAACACTTCTTTGGTTCCTTTTCCAAGATATAAAGCTTCTTTATATTCAATTCCAAATTGTTCACCATCTGCGGTAACTATTCCTTTTCCCCCCACGTTAATAATACCAATTTCTCTTCTTTCTAAAAAATATTGGGCTTTTAGATCCTCAGGATTTGGTATTGCCAATTTTTGCGCAACAGGCATTGCGCCTCCTGTTATGAATCTGTCGTAATGGGATAAGGTTAGCTTAACCTTGTCTTGATCAAAAAGGCTGTTGATTAAAAAATTTTCTCTTAAATCTTCGGTATTCATTTGTTTTGCTTCTTTTGGACTTACGGCAAAACGGCTTTCAAAATTTAAATTCATAAGTGTAATTTTTGTATAATTGAGTGCTTTGTTTTTGTTCCCTAAATAATGAAGAACTTGTTTTTTATAGTGTTGATTTCTTCAAATTTAGTGCTGACTATTTATAGACAATACAATAAAATAGTTTGTCAGTTTATGTACATTATGGATTACTTTTTGGTTAAAAGTCGAATTATTTTGAATACTTATTATAGCTAAGTTCAAGAGTTGGATTCAAAAACAGAAACGAGAAATATTTATTCTGTATTTTCATTAATTCTAAAACTATCTATGGTTATATTTATTAATTTTTAAACTCTATTTTAAATACATAAATAGGTAATCCAGATTTGTTTAGCGATGGCATTTTTATGTTTAAACCATTTTCTGAAAATTTCCATATTATTTTCTTATTGTTTCCCAATAATGTTATGCTTTTTATTTTGTCATTTTTTGCAAAAGATTTTATTGTGAAGTTATCTTCCTTAATACTTCTTGCAAATACATATACGATGTTTTCTTTTGCAGTGAATCGAATGTCAGGATTAGTGTCCTTTGGTGTGTCGTCAAATACTAAATCATGGAATTCTTCCTTTTTTTCTTTCTTCTTGGGTTGTTCGTTAAAACTTTCTCCATATACTTTCCAAGGATAGGTATTATAAACAGCTTCTGCGTTTATTTTTATCCAATTGTGAAAAGCTGAGAATTCAGCATCAGTTTGTTTGGGAAAAAGACCTTCGCCTGTTGGACCAACATTAAGAAGCATATTTCCGCCTTTACTGATTATGTCTACAAAATTGCGAATGATAACTTCGGGACTTTTGTAGATAGTGTCAAATTTATTGTAGCCCCAGTTTTTTCCCATCGTCAAACAAGCTTCCCATGGTCTGTGTTTTATGGTGTCCATCAATTGTTGCTCGATGATATCGTAATCACCAAGATTATTGCCAACACGACTATTTACAAGACATTTTGGCTGCAACATTTCAATTAGTTCTTTAATCTCTTGACTTTGTTTTTGGGTTACCAATTCAGGAGTGTCAAACCATATCATGGCAATATCACCATAATTGGTTAATAACTCTTTTAATTGAGGTTTAACTTTTCGTTCGATATAGGCCGATAAGTTTTTTGAGTCCTCGTTAGGGTAGTCCCAAGTATTGCTTCGACCTGCTTTTGTGGGCCAATTCGTTGGTACATCCGGATCTTCCCAATCTCTTCCCAAAGAATAATATAGTCCTAATTTTATACCTTCTTTTTTGCAGGCAGCGGCCAGTTCCTTGATTGGGTCTCGGGCGAATTTAGTTTTCTTGACAATATTATAGTCACTGGTTTTTGAATCATACATAGCAAAACCATCGTGATGTTTGGCTGTGATAACGATGTATTTCATGCCGGCATTTTTGGCAGTTTTTACCCATTTTTCGGCATTAAATCCTGTAGGATTGAAATCATTACCGATTAAACCATATTCTTTAAGTGGAATGCGTTCATATAACATAAAATGCTCGTTCCCTTTTGTTTTTTTACCTTTCCATTCTCCGGCAGCATGAGAATACAATCCCCAATGAAGAAACATTCCCATTTTTGCACCAGAAAACCATTCTAATTCTGCCTTTTTATCTTGAGAATAGATGCTAATGGAGCATAAAAGAACAAGAACGCTAATGATTTTTGTTTTTTTCATTTACTATTGATTTTCAATTTTTATTAACCTCACACGGCTTTACTTTGGGTTATCAATTTATTCCTTACCTAATAGAAATCCATCACCGGTTTTTTGCAGCCATTGTGATAATACAGGTTTTAACTTTTTGACCATTTTATGGTTCGGATCATAGATGTTTTTCATCTCGAAAGGATCTGTTTTTAAATCATATAATACAAATTCCCCTTTTTGATTTTTCTTGACGTAGGCGAGTTTGTAATCTTTGGTGCGAATACCCCTAAAACCAGTATTTTTGACATTATCGCTTGAAATTGTTCCCAGGATAAATTGTTCTGAAGGCATTTTACCGGTGCCAGTAAGATAATATTGGGCATAACTTTTTCCATCCAATCCTTTTGGTGTTTTATTTTTAAGCCCCATCAATTCCAAAAGAGTAGGGTAGATGTCGGGAATACTTCCTAAAAATTGATCGTCTTTACGGGGTACAATGTGCCCTTTCCAATACACAATAAACGGAATTCGCAAAGATTCTTCGTAGATATTATTTTTTGAAGTTTCATCATGTTTGCCCAAGCAGTTTCCGTGATCGGAAGTGATAAGGACAATAGTGTTTTCGTCCAATTTTTGATCTTTAAGCCCCTGAATGATTCTGCCGATTTGTTCATCGACCCCAGTAATGTTTGCGTAGTAATAGCGAACGTCTTTTCGATAATCATCACCACTCTTTGTTCCCGCTGGCGGTATATTGGGGTCTTTTACCAATGAATCTATCGGTATGTCTTTATATAGATCATAATAATTTTGAGGAACCAATTGGTATTCGGAATGTGGTGGATTCATCGAAACCATCAATGAAAAAGGGGCATCTGCATCGCGTAGTTTTCCGCCTTCATTCTTTAAATAAGCCAAAGCTTTGTCGGCTTCGTGTATTGGTCCCCACTGGTTCACATATTGGAAATTATCTCTTGTGGCATTCGTATCCCAATACATGGGTTTATTGTGTACATCGTAAGTGCCATAGCCATACCAGTAATCAAAGCCATGTCTTCTGTCCGGTGCCGTCCATTCGTTCCATGCCACTTTCCCGATGTTGTTTGAAGTTGGCACATAAGGTTTATAGGGCGAGTCCAAATGCCATTTTCCGATGTAGCCATTAAAATAGCCATTGGCTTTTAAAACATCTGACCAACAAACGGCATTTTTTTGTAATTCGATACCGTCTGGTGCCGTTTTGGAATTTACGTTGCTGTAAACATGGTTCTTGATTGGGTATTGTCCGGTCATGAACATGGCTCTTGCCGGAGAGCATACGGGATAATTGCTCACCATTTGTTCAAAAACCAAACTTTCTTTGACAAATTTGTCCAATTGAGGCGTTTTTACCGGTTCTTTTCCTTCAAACCCCACCGCCTGACCACGCCATTGGTCGGCCATGATAATCAGTAAATTGGGTCTTGCTTTCTGTTTATGGGTAGTCTGGGCATTTAAGAAGGTACCAAATTGGAGTAACCCGAATGCCAATAATAAGCATCTTGAAGTTATTTTTAGTTTTTTGGTTTTCATATGATTTGGTTTTTAAAATGAATTGTTTAAAGTGTTTTAAGCCATTGGGGTGTTTTTTTTAATCTTAATTTCAATTGTGCTTCATAGAGAGACGCTGGTTCTACTTGTTCACCAAGAGTTTCAAAATATCCTAATTGCTCTGTTTTGAAAGTCGTTCCCTTGCTGCTGAATCCAACAACAATAGGATTTGGGATTTTCCACCAAACATCAGTTGTTGGCCAAAATTCAAATTCTTTTATGGGATCGTTGGTTTGTTTGAAATTCCAAAGAACCAAGCCCTGCATATGATTAGGCATGTCTGCTATGGAACCTCCTCCACGTGTTTTCATAAAACCTCCTTCCACACCGTCTAATAGGGTGTTTCTGGGTTGGCTTGCATGCGATTCGAAACAGGTTGTTGATGGATACGTGCATTTCCAAATGACTGTATTCATAGCCCCATGAGAAGAGCCAAAGGAATGCCACTGAGAAGCTTCGTCTATACATTTAGCTATTAGTACATTGGTTGAACCATTCGAATTAATGGCTTGGTGTCCCGCATTACCCGTTATTTTACATTTAATAACTGAAACATTTGCGCTTTGTGATATTGCTGCGGCATTGGTGCAATCGGTGAAACGACAATTCTTCATCCAGGAATTGGTGGTTCGGGAAAAGTTAAGCATTTTATATCCACTATCATCTTGCCAGGAACGGTGATGCACAAATTTTTCTTTCCAGTTACCCACAAAGGCGATATCTTCGATGCCAATTTCCTGGCTATTTGCGAATTTGTAAATTTCCCAAGTGTATTTAGTGTCAATGTTATAAGGGATTGGGGCAGTAAGGGTTATGATGTCTTTTTTTATTTTTTGTATCTGATAAAACACTTTTACGTGAATCCCTTTATTGACCAAATTGTCCCAAGTTGGGTCGGCTTGATTATTCTTTAATTCAGAAGCGATTAATTCTTTGTTGTTGTCTAATAAATTTAGGATAATCCAGTCTCCTTCTTTTAGACCATCGGTTGTATTTAATTTTAACTCAAAACTGCCAATTTTTGCAGGTGTCGCAACAGTTCCAATTTTTTTGTCTATCCCGCTGGATGTAAAAATGAATAGGGGTGGGGCAGTCCACATTTGGGTAGGTTTTTTAGCCGGGAGTGTATTTTTCATGAATAATTCTGTCCCGTCAGTACCGGAGCCACTTCCCCTGAAAATAATGTTGCTTCCTTTTGATATAATTGAGTTAGGTAAGTCTGTTGATTCATTAACCAGAAAACGGCCTTTTGGGAAAAAAACAATGCCGCCACCTTGTTTATTGGCGGCATTGATGGTCTTTTGTATAGCAATCTTATCTGAAATGGTATCATCGGGTTTGGCTCCAAAATCAGTCACGTTAAAGACTCTGTAATTTTTAATATTTGGCAAATTGATTTCCCCATGATGGTAACCTACATAGGAGAAATCAGGCAAAACACTTTTGTCAGTCCTGTAATCCGTAAATATCTTGGCTTCCTTTTGTGCAAAAGCTACGGAAGCCGCGAATAGAAGCAAGGCTGTACAACCAAAAGTCAAAACCTTTTGTCTAACTTGGAAATAAAAGTTACCGATCAGCATTATATTCTTTTTTACCTTAAAAATTGTGTTTTTTTTCATTGCCATTGATTATTACAAATACCATTTTTGGTATCTCAAAAGCGCTTCCAGAAAATAATAATCTGCATAAGTAAGTGGTACGTCAATCTCACCACCATGTGGTATAGATCCCACGCTGTGCATCAAAAGATAACCACCATTGGTTCCTTCTTTTGCTCTGTATTTTGGAGATGACAATGATTTCAACATTGTTTCAGCTACATCTACATAGTTCTTTTTTTCTTTTCCAGTAGTGTATTGTCCTAATTCTAGAAATGCTGAAGCAGTTACGGAAGCTGATGATGCATCACGTAAAGCGTTTGGTATTCCGGGTGCGTCAAAGTCCCAATAGGGAACCTTGTCTTTTGGTAAATTTGGATTATTCAGTATGAATCTGGCGATACCACGTGCTTGTTTTAAATAAGCAGGATTTTTGGTCATTCGATACATCATGGTGTAGCCATATAAAGCCCAAGCCTGTCCGCGGCTCCAGGCACTTTCGTCTGCAGCCCCTTGGGCAGTAACTTTTTTGTTAATTTTCCCAGTATTTAAGTCATAATCTATCACATGGTAACTGCTGTAATCTGGACGAAAATGATTTTTGATTGTTGTGTTGGCATGAGTCTCCGCAATATTGGCAAAAGTTTTATCGGTACTGTTTTGACTAGCCCATTCCAGCATTTCCAGATTCATCATGTTATCAATGATTACGGGGCCTATAAGTCCTTTCTTTTCCATTGACTCATTAACATTCCAGGATTGGATTACTTTGGCATTTGGACGGTAACGGGTAATCAATGATTTTGACGACTGCATAATAATATCTTTATATGCTGGATCTTTAAAAAGACGGTAGGCATTACCGTAGCTGCAATACATCATAAAACCCAAATCGTGGTTTTCGGTGTAGTTTTGTATTGGCTTCAAAAGGGCAAGACGTTTTTTAGCATCACTTAAAATGGTAGGATTCTTGGTGTACTCATAGATGTATAATAAAGTACCTGGATAAAAACCGCTGCACCACCAATACATATTACTGCTTATATTGCGATTTTTTTCAAATGTTTTAGGCATGGAGTCCAGTGGCGTATTTTTCTCCAAAAGTTGATACTGTTTTTCGGCAAGTTTGAAATTATCCGCAATTAGTTTTTTCATTTCTAAACTATTCTTGGACTTTTGGGCAATACTTCCAAGACTGGAAAAGCAAAGGAATATCAGAATGATTTTTTTCATTTTTATTTCTTTAGATTTATTTAAAAGGAAACCTGTTTTGATAGAATAAATATACCTTGGGATATGGTTCTCCCAAGGTATTCAAATTATTACCAACCAGTATTTTGTTCGATCAAGGGATTTGAAGATATTTCTAAAGAAGGGATTGGAAACAATAGATGCTTTTCAACAACGTTTTGTCCTCCCAATTTTCCATATTGCTGATTTCCATAAGTCAATGGTCCGGTAGTGGGAGCCGCTGCCATATCTGCACCTACTGCATTCATGGTAGAAACAAATTTATTCCAACGAATTAGGTCTGAACGACGTGTTCCTTCAAAACACAATTCTCGCATACGCTCATCTTCAATAAATAGTTGAAATGAAGTTTTAGAAGACGCTGCTGTTAATGTTGCCGCATCAGATAGTGTGTATGGATTTGAAACATTAGTTTGTCCATAACCTCTACGGCGTACTTTGTTGACTGTCTCAACGGCGGTAGCAGTTGGGCCGTTTACCTGATTTTCAGCTTCTGCATACATTAAAAGCACATCGGCATATCTCAAGACCGGAAAATTGATTGTTGTATAATTTTTATTTTTTGGAGTAAGCGTTTCATATTCTCTTCTCCATTTGGCACAGTCTCGACCATATTGAATTGTTTTGGCAAGATTGACTCTGGCTCCGGTGCCGTTATTTAGAGTATAAGTTGTTAAAACCCAATCACGACGTAAATCATTTCCTGTAGCATCATAGCTCCTGAATAATTTTCCTGTTCCTTTTAGGAAACCATAACAATGTCCCATTGAAGCCACAAGAGGGTTGGTTGCGGCTGGTGAAAAGGTAATTCCTATATTATTTCCTAAACGGCCACCTTCAACATATCCATCTGTACGATTTCCTGTAAACTCAATTTCCCACATAGATTCATTGGTATCATAAACGTCCTCGCCTGCATTGATGAAAATTTGACGGTATGCATTATTGGAGACATTGGCAATAATCGTTGGATTAAAAGTATTATAATAAGTGGCAGCTTGTCCCGAGGCTGCAGTAGTTTTAAAACTAACATTTAATTGATGCTGTCCTGAATCGATCACTTTTTTTGACCAAGCTAAAGCATCTACATATTTTGCAGTATCCATTAAAGGATATCCAGCCATTTGCAGACACACTCTTGCAAGAATTCCCTGAACTACCGTCTTGTAAACACGGCTAGCAGCTTGTGGTTTGGTTGAACTCACTTTTGCTTCGGCCGCTGTCATATCTTTCAATATTTGGGCATAAACCTCAGCGGCAGGTGTTTTGGCTAACGCAGCCTGATTTGGACTCGTGGTTGGTGTCAATCTTAAAGGTACATCACCAAATTTGCTTACCAATAAAAAGTAGTAATAGCCTCTTAAAAATAAGGCTTCACCTAGTATAGTTTGTCTCTTATCTTCATCCATTTGTGGCAAATCAATATGGGCTATCAGATCATTGGCTCTATTAATTCCATTGTAGAGCTCAGCCCACATTTTTGAAACATTTGGATCAGTGGCGTCAAAGCTATAAACCGATGGACCTGATTTTTGAGTGTTACGGGCATAATATCCCTCGTCGGTACATGCTTCTATGTTAAAATACAGCTGATTGCCATATAAAGTTTCTTGACCCAATGGATCATATACTCCAGCTAAAGCAGCAGTTAAACCTGCTTCATCGGTATAATATTGCTCCAAGGAAATTTTTTGAACCGGTTCAGTATCTAAAAAATCCTCACAAGAACTGATGGTAATGGCCACCAAGACTAATAATATATATATCTTTTTCATTTTGAAAGTAATTTGGTGTTGTTAAAATGTAATGTTTGTGGCAAAAAATATAGTGCGTGCACGAGGATATGATGAAAAATCAAAACCTGGAGATAAAGATGAATTATAGGTGTTTACCTCTGGATCTGTTCCGGAATATTTCGTCCAAGTGAATATATTCTGTGCCGAGAGAGCAAATCTCAATGATTTAAGGTGTATTTTTTCAACAAACGCTTTGTCAAAACTATAACCTATGGCTGCTGATTTTAATCTCAAATAAGAACCATCCTCAACATTTTGAGATGAATATCCAACTGCGGATCCGACAAGACCTCTTGTTCTAAAAATATCAGAATCTGGATTTTCCGGAGACCAACGATCTTCATAGCTTGCAAATTGGTTTAATCCTAGCTGACCTTTTTGATTTCCTTCAAATAAAATACGGTTGGCATTTAAAACATCGTTACCATATGACCATTGAAAAAAGATGTTTAAATCAAAATTTTTGTAAGTGAAATTATTGGTAAATCCACCTGTGTGAACTGGTAAACCATTTCCAATTTTAGTATAATCACTTTTAGTAATATTTCCGTCACCATTTTGATCTTTATATTTAACATCACCTGGTTGGATATTTGGTCTTGTGTTTCCATTAGCGGCAACACCTTCTTTTAAAGTATAAACGGTTTCACCACTAGTATTAACTGAAGTGTCAAAATCCTCATATTTATAAGTTCCTAACCATTCAAGACCATACATTTGCCCTAAAGGCTCTCCTATCCTTGCTATATAAGTACTTACAGTACTCCAGTTGAAATCCCAAGGAATAATGGTCTCTAATGTATTTTGTCCTTCTGCCAAAGCTAACAATTCATTTTTATTGAAAGCAATATTGGCACTGCTAGTCCAGGTAAAATCCTTGGTGCTGATATTTTTGGTTGTCAAACTTAATTCCAAACCTCTGTTTTGTACACTACCAATGTTCTTGAATGCCGTAGTGAATCCGGTAGATAGGGGAAGTTGTGTCTTAAGCAATAAATCTTTGGTCGTTTTTTGGTATACATCTGCGGTGAAAGTAATTCTTTGGTCAAAGAATCCTAAGTCAATACCGGCATCAACCTGCTCAGTGGTTTCCCATTTCAAGTCAGAATTTCCAAGTCCTGTAGCTGCAACTCCAATAACATAATTTTTGTCAAAAGTATAGGTTCCAAATAAAGGATTTGACGGATTGTAATATGTTGTTAGATAATCAAAATCTCCCACACGGTTGTTTCCGGTTTGGCCATAGGATATTCTCAATTTACCTTCAGATAATACTGTACTGTTTTTAAGGAACTTTTCATTTTTAAATTTCCAGGAAACTGCACCGGATGGGAAATACCCCCAATGGTTTTTTGAAGGAAATTTGGAAGACCCATCCGCTCTGAAAGAGGCTGTAAGCAAATATTTGGAATCATAATTATAATTCACTCTACCCAAAAAGGAGCTCATTGTCCAAAGTGATTCGCTCGGATCGACCCTTATTTGGGTTCCTTGATCAAAGCCATCAAACATCAAGTCTTCGTTTGGCAATTGAGTTACAGCTCTACCATTAGACCATGATTTTTGTTTTTGGGCTGTAAATCCTCCTAAAGCAGTAAATTTTGATTTTTCGCCCAATTTTTTATCCCAAGTCAAGGTGTTTTCATTCAGCCAATTGTTGTAATTACGGTGCATCATTTTTCCATTAACGCCATTTGGGTTCCCCGGACGGCCATAGGAAGTTTTTGTATTATAGAACTCATCTTTATCAGAATGGTTTTCAATAAAACCATAAGTTGTTCTAAATTTTAATTCTTTAGTAAATAAATACTCAAGATAGCCATTTGCGGCAATATTTTTAGTGGTAGTTACATTGTATGTGTTCTCAAGATTTAGAACTGGATTTACCCTGTAATCATTAGCAGAATCAATATTCGGGTCCATAAAAACATCCTCTGGGTTCTCAACGTTAGGATAGTACGGACTAGTTCCCCAAACAGAAGTCATAAGATTAGTAGTACCGCTACCGCCAGAAGTTGACTGAGTGGGATCAAGCCCTGTCTGTTTTAGGTAGCTATAATTTGAATTAACCCCGATTTTTAACTTATCGGTAATTTTATAATCAACATTTACACGACCTTGGTATCTTAAATAATTTGAATTTAATAAAATACCATCTTGATCAGTATGTGATCCAGAGATTGCATATTTTATTTTTTTACTCCCTCCAGAAACAGAAAGATTATTATCTTTAAACAAAGCAGTACGGGTAACCAAGTCTTGCCAATCGGTACCCTTTACATTTCTGTAATCTTCGAGTGTTTTTCCTGGTTCTGTAAGATAAATTTCTGTTGGGGTTTTTGGGGTTCCTGGTACACTAGTCAGAGCAGGATTGAATTCTAATTGGTACTTTACAAATTCATAGGTGCTCATCAAATCCATTTTGTTGGCAGCTTCCTGAATCCCAATAGAACTGGAAAAAGCAAAAACAGCTTTTCCTTCTTTACCTTTCTTGGTTTGAATAACAATAACACCATTGGCTCCTCTGGCACCATAAATAGCTGTAGCCGACGCATCCTTTAAAACCTCGATAGACTCTATATCACTTGGATTGATCACGTTATTGTTTGGGTCCTCAATTAGAAAACCATCCACTACATATAAGGGACTGTTAGATTGCGTAACAGAGTTGTTTCCTCTAATAACGATATTCGTACCAGCACCAGGTCTACCGTCTGCTGAAGTTACCTGAACCCCCGCCACACGACCGGCCAAAGCATCATCGAAAGAACGAACAGGAGATTTCTTAAAATCCGACATAGATACACTGGAAACAGCTCCGGTTAAATCTTTTCTTTTTACAGATCCGTATCCAATTACTACAATCTCCTCCAGATTACTGGTTACTGATTCTAAAACAACATTGATTTCACTTCTGTCTGCAACAGCAACAGTTTTGGAATTAAAACCAATGTAGGAAAAAACCAATTGATCTGTAGGGGATACTTGGATTTTATAACGTCCATTAAAATCGGTACTTGTTGCCTTTTTTGTTCCTTTTATCGTAACAGTAACGCCATAGAGGGCTACTTTCGTATCGTCTAGTACTAATCCACTTACTGTTTTGTTTTGTGCATGAGTAGATATTACAAATGCTAGTAAAAAAACACCAACGAGCAATTGTCTCAAAGCAATGCCAAATGGTTGGGTTTTTAGTTTTAAATCATTTTTCATAGTCATTCAGAGTTAAATTTTTGGTTAATTTTAAGTTTGGTTTATTTTCTTTTCATTGTTATTTGTTCATTCATCATTATTTTTATTTAGTATAAGTGGAAAATAAGATGTTTTAATTTTGATAATCTTTTTTGAGATTCGAAAATCCTACTGTATATTAAATTTGGGAATTTTTTATTTTGTCTCTTTATTGGAGATTTTATTGTTTATAAAAATAGTAATGGATCCTTATTGTTGAGTTCAAAATTACTTCTATATCGATTTCGTAAGCGGTAATATCTTCCCTTTTTTGATTAAAATCTTCCTTTTACACTAATTTAGGATTTTAAAGCTGTTTTCATCTGTAGTTACTGTTATTGCCAATAAAAAAAACACCAATGAGTAATTGCCGGAAATCAATTCTAAATGGTTGTTTTTTTTGTTTTCATTTTTTTTTCATAGTTAATCAGTTAAGTTTTTGGTTAATTTTCTTTCTATTGTTAATGATTAATTAATCATTATTTTCATTTACCATAATAAGGAGTATGTTTTTTTTTTTTTTTTGAAATTTTGACTATCCTTAGTTTGTAATAAAAAAAGGTCCTTGTTGTTGAATTCAAAGCTAGTCCTCTAACGATTTCGGAAGCGGTAATATCTTCCTTTTTTAGGTTAAAATCCTCCTTATACCCGATTTTTAGGCTTTTAAGACTTTTTATGGATCGTCCCGTCATAATTGTTATTATATAATTGAATGCTAAGCTCTATTCTTGTTAAAAACTTTCGTTATACATCCATTGATGATTTGCTTCTGTTTTACTATTATTATGATATCCATTGAATTTTAATGCATTTTATAAGTAAAAATTCAATCACAATATTTAGATTCAATGTCATTAATGCATTGGTTGCTCATTTGTACCATTGTATTAGAACGGGAAAGTAGTGTCTAGTCTGCCTTTTCTTCCACCCAATAATCAAAAACCTCCAAAGTCGTTAGATTTTGGAGGTCTTTTATGGATCAAATAATTTCATGTTTTTTGCTTCAAAAGCAATTCTCTTGATAGGTCCAAAACTCCGCTTCTTCATAAGGCTGAAAAGGACATCGATCTGATTGCGGTTTCTAACTTTTTTACTCATTTGTTCCGTTGCAGTTCTTCCGAATTTATATTTTTTTCAACATGGATTATAAGATGTGAAAAAAGGGGAGAGGTCTGTTTGATACAAAACATTTGAATGAAAGTGTGCTGATCAATCAATTGTCTCAGGATGTTTTCTAAAAACTCGTTTTCGAGTTTTGGAAATGAAATTTTTTTTAAGGTTTTCATGATGGTCAGTCAAAACTCTATCCTAAGTATGGATAGTGTATGAAAAACAGTTAAGTGAAATAAGAGTTATAAGGAGGTGTATATCTTAAGGAAGTGCATCACTTTATGGGTAAAGAATATCTGCGGTACGATTATATGTTTTGAAGATAAAAAACATCCGAATAAAAAGTCAGTTCGACGAATTCCTATTGTGAAATTCTGTGAATATAAACGACTTAATTATTTCCTTGTTGGTGTTGTCATTGTTTGTAATAACACGGAATCTAATTGTTTAGTTTTTGCAGGCATTTGCTCTGCTAAATTGTCTTCTTCCTTTGGGTCTTTACTTAAATCATAAAGCTGGGGTATTGGTCGTAAACCTGTTGCTACATCTTTATTCGCTAACCACTCTGGAGTGCTTTTGTTTTGTGGCGCAATGTATTTCCAATTATCTTCTCTAATACTTATGGTAAAAGCCTCCTCTATCATATATTTACGTCCTATATTGCTTTTTCCCATTAATGCATCAAGCATATCGAAACTATCAACAGCAGTTTCTTTATTTTGGATTTTTACCCCGATTAATTTTGCAAACGAAGCAAATAAATCTACCTGACTGATTAATGCTTGGCTTTTTCCCGGTTTAACTTTACTAGGCCAGTACACAATGGTAGGTACGCGTGTACCGGCTTCGTAAGCACTATACTTTCCTCCTTTAAATCCCCCTGTAGGCTTGTGTTTGCCAATGTTTGTTACCGATTTGTCAGCATAACCATCATCCAAAACAGGACCATTGTCACTACTAAAAAAGATAATGGTGTTATTTGCTAGCCCTAACTCTTTCAGTTTTTCTACAATCTGACCAGTCATCCAATCCATTTGTACAATAGCATCGCCACGAGGCCCCATAGCTGTTTTGCCTACAAATTTTGCATTTGGTGCCCTAGGTACATGGATATCAGGTAAAGAAAAGTACAAAAAAAAGGGCTTGTCCTTATGGTCAGCTATAAAATCAGTTGCTTTTTTGGTCAGCACATTCGGAAACTCTTCGTCTTTCCAATATGCTTTATGACCACCACTCATAAAACCAATTCGGCTTATTCCGTTCACTACAGTGCCGCTATGTTGGGGGTCAGCCCATAGTTTTAAAATCTCTTCATTTTCTGAACCAATGGGATCTGTTCCAATTCTCTTGTCATAACTAACTGTTATTGGGTTATTTGGATCTAGATTAACTACTTTGTGCTTTTCAACAAATACAGTAGGTACCCTATCTGGTGTTGCAGGAATTATGAAACTATAATCGAATCCAAGCTCTAGGGGGCCAGGTTTAATCTCAGTATTCCAATCAAGATTTCCATTTCCTAAACCTAAATGCCATTTGCCTACAACTGCCGTGGCATAACCAGCTTTTTTAAACATATCGGCAATGGTTTCTTGCTCTGGCTTTATGATTAAGGGCGCATCTCCTGGCAGAACTGCTACATTGTTTCTAAAAGCATAGCTTCCAGTAAGCAAAGAATACCTTGATGGCGTACAGGTTGAAGCGGAACAATGCCCATCAGTAAACTGTATTCCTCCGATAGCCAAAGCATCTACATTCGGAGTTGTAACTGCTGTTGCCCCATAACAGCTGACATCGCCATAACCCAAATCGTCAACATAAATAAAAACCACATTTGGTTTTTTGGCAGACTCATTCTGCTTTATGTGCGAACAGGAGGCTAATGTCATTAGCGTTACTAAATAATAAAAAAGAGTTGTTTTTTTCATGTTGCATTTATAATACTGGAGCTGCCATTGTTTAAAAAGAAAGGGTCAATATTGTTTGAATCAAATTTAATTTCATATCGATTTCGAAAGCGGTACAATCCTCCTTTTTTAGATTGAAATCTTCCTTTTGTCATGATTTCAGGCTTTTAGGGCTGTTCTTTATGAATTATCCTTTTTAATTGTGGGTATCATATAAAGACAATGTGGGGGATTTTTTCTCTCGTATTTTCTTTTTATCAGTACTTTTTACGAATTTGATATGGTTTAATCATAAAAAAAAGTAAATCAAAAAATTAAACACGCATTAAATTATTATATTGTTTTCAGACTTATTAATTTTCTAGTACATTTGACAACCATTTATAATCAAACAGATTAATTTTCATGGTATCATTTAATAGTAACTTTACACTTCTTAGTTGTATAATCTGATTACTACTACAGTATCAATCATGATGCTTCATTTTATAAACCTTAAAATTCATTTTAATGACTTTTAAAAATCGTAACCTAGTGTTTCTGTTTTTGGGGATTTGCTTCTGGAGTTTAATTTTTTCAACTTCAACAAGCTTTGCGCAATCTAAGCCATTGTCTTTTAACCGATTGGATGTAGGGAATGGTCTTTCAAATAATTCGGTTTTATCTATCAACCAGGATTCAACCGGATATATCTGGTTAGGTACAAAATATGGCTTAAACCGTTTTGATGGACGGACATTTAAAATTTTTAAAAAGGATCCTGAAAACAAAGCGAGTCTATCTTCCAGCGATTTTATCAAACAACTGGTCTTAGGTACAGATAAAAAAATGTGGATAGTATCTAATGGGTTAGATTTGTACCATCCGGAAGATAATTCCTTTGAAGCCGTTATTCCTCAAAGCGAAAATCTTTTAAAGGTATTGCAGGACAGTAAGGGCAATTTATGGATTGGTTCGTTAACTCAACTAAAATTTAAAGCTGCGAATAGCCAAAAAATTATTCCTGTCCAAATTACAAAAGGAAGCTTGCAAGTTTCCGAACTTTTTGAAGACAATGAACATCATATCTGGGTCGGAACATCTGCTGGTTTATTCGAATTATATTTTGTCAGTAAAAAAATGTTCATTAAAAGACATTTCAGCGTTCAATTCAATAGCAATGCAGCTATCGATCAAATTAGTAGCATTACACAAGATGAAAGTTTAAAATACTGGATTGGCACCAAAAAAAACGGCATTTATGTTTTTGACAAAAAAACATTTCAGCTACTGCATTTTATAAAAAACAACAATGATAAAAATTCATTGGTGAATAATAATGTACGTAAAATTTTGCGTCATAAAAATGGATCACTCTGGATTGGAACTCAAGATGGACTATCTATTTTGAATCCCTATACGCATAAATTCATCAATTACCAGCACGATTCCGCAAAACCAAATAGTTTAAGTCAAAACTCTATTTATGATATTTTTCAGGACAAAAATGGTTCTGTTTGGATCGGTACCTATTTTGGAGGAGTGAATGTGGTATATTCAGTAAACACACCTTTCACTATATATCAAAATACGATTGACAAAAATAGTTTGAGTAGTAATATTATTAGTGCAATTATAGAAGACAGCAAGCAAAATTTATGGATTGGTACCGAAGCCGGAGGCTTGAATTATTTTAACAGAAACAGTCAACAATTTACTACTTATAAAAACAGTATTACCAATAAAAACAGCTTAAGTTCAAATTTGGTTAAATCCATTGCCATTGACAAAGACCAAAATCTATGGATAGGTACAGCTTTAGGAGGCTTGAATTTTTTTGACCCAAAGACATCAAATTTTAAAGTTTTGAAACGAAATGGAGACAATAATGGTATTGCTTCAGATAATATCAACTGTTTGATTATCAGTAAGAAAAACGAATTATTTATAGGAACTGATATTGGTTTAAATGTTTATGATATCGGGCAGCGAAAATTCGTTTTTTTTCCTACTGATGCAAAAAAAACATACGTGGAGAGATGGATTACCGCTTTATTTGAAGATAAAAAGGGCACAATCTGGATAGGTACATCCACAGGAATTCATATTTGCAAAGCTTCCGGGCTTCAGCTTGTGAATTTTAGGGATAGCTTAAACAAACCTTTTAATTACTACGTTAACTGTTTTCAACAAGATAGTCAGGGCAATATGTGGGTAGGAACCTACCATAGTGGTTTAGCATTACTCAATTTAAAAAATAATGGTTTTAAAATTTTTAGTAGTAATGACGGATTACCCAGCGATAATATATTAGGTATTACAGAAGATAATGATACCAATTTATGGATTAGCACGGACAATGGCTTGGTAAAATACAACCGTCGCTTAAATACTTTCAGACGTTTTAATATTGCAGATGGACTGCCCGATATTCAATTCAACACCAATTCTTTTTTAAAAGACAGCCAGGGAAGAATGTTTTTTGGCACCTATAATGGTTTAGTTAGCTTTATGCCTAATAACATAGAAAAAAATACGGTGCCACCGGATGTTGTCTTGTCAAACCTTAAATTGTTTAATATACCTGTTGAAATTAATGATGAAACGGGGCTTTTAAAACAAGATATTAATGTTAGCAACACATTAACGTTTAAACACGATCAAAATATTTTCACTATTGAGTTTTCGGCATTAAACTTCATAAAATCAAGTAAAAACAGGTATGCCTACAAACTTGATGGTTTTGAAAAAAACTGGAATTATGTAGATATTCCAACGGCAACCTATACCAATTTACCAGCAGGGAAATATCAATTTTTAATCAAATCGGCTAATAATGACGGTATTTGGAACAAGAATCCAAAAAAAATTGAGATCGTGGTGCTTCCTCCTCTATGGAAGACATGGTGGGCTTATCTAATCTATTTCATAGCAGCGTCGGTAATCGTCTATTATATTATTATGTTTTTTGATGCTAGGGCAAAACTGAAACAGGAACTTTATTTTGAACAATTGGAAGCCGAGCATCAGCAAAAAAGCTATCAGATGAAGTTGGATTTTTTTACCAATGTATCGCATGAAATCAGAACACCTTTAACCCTGATTTTGGGCCCTATTGAAAAATTGGAACAATTAACAGCTGCAAACACACAAGCTAATAAATATGCACTGAGTATTAAAAAGAATACCGAACGCTTGTATCGATTGGTAAATGAGTTATTAGATTTCAGGAAAGCAGATTCGGGTAACTTACGGCTGTATTTCTTTGAAGAAAATATTGTAAGTTCTTTAAAAGAAACTTTTGATCATTTTCAAACGCTTGCTGAAGCAAAAAATATTCAATACACTTTTGAAAGCAGTCATCCTGAAATTTTGGTTTATTTTGATAAAGACCAAATGGAAAAAGTATTTTTTAATTTGCTTTCAAATGCTTTCAAGTTTACCCAAAATGAAGGGACTATATCACTAAAAATTGTCTTAAAAAGACAGCAGGTAAAAATTACAGTAACAGATAACGGCAAAGGAATTGCAATTGCTAATATTGATGATATTTTCAATAACTTTTATCAAGCAGAGCAAAGTATGGGCACGGGTATTGGCTTGGCGCTTTCAAAAAATTTGATAGAACTTCATAAAGGAAAAATAAAAGTAAAAAGTAGTCCGAGCGAAACAAACAAAGCTGGAAAAACTACTTTTACGGTAATGTTGAAACTGGGAAAAAAACATTTAAATGAGATTGATATTGCTCCAGTATCTGAGATAGAAAACCCAATTTACCAAGAAGAAGTCCAGGATTATTCATCGTCAGAAGTCTTAATTGATAGTCCAGTCATTAATTCTAATAATAAAGAAGCCCATATTTTGATTGTAGAAGATAATGATGAAGTAAGAGATTTTATTAAACAATCTTTAGAAAGTCAATACCATGTTCATGTAAGTGAAAATGGGTTAGAAGGTTGGAAAAATGCCATTCAAACCCTTCCGGATTTAATCATTAGCGATGTAATGATGCCAATAATGGATGGTTTGGAACTTTGCAAAAAAATAAAAACAGATGTACGTACTTCTCATATCCCTGTAATTATGTTGACCGCGAAGTCGGCTCCGATTCATCAAATACATGGATTGCAACATGGTGCTGATGCCTATATTACCAAACCTTTCAGTGATCAAATTTTACAGTTGAACATGCGTAATCTCCTGTCCTTAAAAGGTGCAATGCAAAAAAAATATAGCGAGCAACTATTGAAATTGCCGATTATAACAAGTACAGAATCATCACAAGATGAAAAATTCCTGCAAAAACTGCATCAAATTATCGAAGACAATATAGCCAATACCAATTTAGATCTCGCCTTTATTACTTCGGAAATTGGTATGAGTAAATCTGTTTTGTACAAGAAATTTAGTGCGCTTACCAATTTATCGTTAAATGAATTTATTAAAACGCAACGTTTAAAACATGCTGTTGAGTTTTTTCAGAAAGGAGAAATTTCTATTATATCTGTTGCTATGCAAGTTGGTTTTAACGATGCTAAGTACTTTAGTCGCGAATTCAAAAAAATATACGGAATTACCCCTAATGATTATATTAAGAATAAAGGTGAGGGGTCAACTTAATCCTCCTAAACAGATTGATCATTTATCTTTTCTGCAAATTCAAATGGAGTTGATCATCTAATTCCAATTTGTAGTGATGGGGCAAAGATGGGAAAGGATAGGACATTTTGATAATTTAAGTTTGGATTTAACTACTAAGTGCACACCGATTAAGTACGGTTATGAATGCTGACCAAATTGTAGTTCATGAAAAAGGTAAAATCATTGAAGTAGGCAAATTGACGATTTCGGACTGCTTGTATTGAATGTTTAATTTTAATAGTTTCTTCGTTGTAATATTAATAGATAACGATTAAAGAAATCTACAACTTCTAATATTGATTTATTATTTGAAATCTGCATATTCAAGTCACCGGATTTTAAATTACAACTATCCCATATAGTGTTGCAAAAATTTTGTAAAATATAATTTAAAATAGTTTTTTATGAGGAAGCCAAACTGTTTTTTAGAGACAATTATTTTCATGGAAGTTATCTCCCAACTGATCTCCCAACTTATTTCCCAACTGATCTCCCAACTTTGAATCTCCTTGTTCGGTTGCTTCTTGCGTCGTTTTTCTGTAG